>OGPA01000092.1_pt1 | contig 97759 bp, 127 predicted proteins | sample 1552841 | NCBI WGS metagenome assembly OGPA01 (sample SAMEA2579916, study PRJEB22360) | human gut metagenome
TCATTAGCCTCCTTTAGGGAAGTAACAATAATGCCCCCCCCAGTTTTAAGTTTTGGATAATATTAATCATATATTTCTCCTTTTAATAAAAAAATAATATGTGTGCATACAAAACATAATCTGCATGACATAAAATATTTGTGTCAGCATACATATCAATATAAAAAGTACTCAATGTGCCTGATGAATTTAATAATTCAAAACTTGTTTCTCCACCTTTTTTGAAAATAAAAGTATAATATAAACGTGGTTCTTGTACAGAAGCACTAACACTCATTATCGCCCATTTATAAGTTTTATATCCTTCATTAAAAGGTATTGATATTGAACCATTATCTTGATCTATTTCTCCTTCCCAATAAGCTGCTACCCCCCCCCAGAGAAGCAATTTCATTATTTAATTTCTGTCCAATACTTCCATTAACAATCATAATATCTCTCCTTTATAATTATCCATAAGGATATCCCCAAGAATAATCCCATCTGACGCCACCCGTATAAGATGTTCTAAAATAATTATGAATTCCATCTCCTCCATAATATAGATACTCTTTAGGCAAACATCTCACATAATCAGTTCTACCAGCTTTTTCTTTTGCCCAATTATTAAGAACATCAGTGGCTAAAACTTTCAAATCATAACCATAATCGCTGACTGTTGGTACATTTGCACTATATGCAAATTGATTAGGTTGCAAAATTACACCTGAGATAGTATTAGGAAAATTACTATTATCTACTCTATTCAAAATAACCCACATAACACAGGCAATTTCAGTTTTACTTTTAATTCCTCGTGATTCACAATAAGCAACTTTAGCCAACATATTTACATCATTAATTGTATAATAATCTTCATAATTAAAATTATCTTGTGTTACATTAAGATAATTTTCAATATGAGTTAAAATTTGTTCTCCTGTGTTCTTTTCATTAAAAAAATCTGTTTTTTCATATTCATTCAAATTCAAAAAATCAATTTTTAAATTTCTTTGTTGTTCATAAATTGCCCCAACAATTAAACTATGATCTGTATTTAATTTCGCGCATTCATACATCTCTGTCATATAATTAACATTTGCATCAAAATTTTCAATATTAACACCATTAGGAACTCTTGCATAAACAGTAATACTTAAAATTAAACACAAAATAATTAATAAAGTTGAAATACGTTTAATCATAAATAATATTTATCCTTTTTATTTTTGTTCTTTTTTCGGCGAATTAGGAAGTGGCATCCAGTGGGTGACAATCACAGGGTATCCTTTCCCCATTTTTCTTTCAATCCCCCAGTGATCTTTGTAGTTGTGTTTAAAGTTGGAATATGCAAGGCCATCAAGTCCATAAATTTTGTTGTTACCCCAATATTCAGGAGCATAGACAAAATACCATCCATCCTTTTCCGGCAACCTCTCCTTGACGCTAATCCAATCATTCATGCTGTCCGCCCTCCCCATCTCGAATTTTCTTTTTCATCTCTTTTGCGGCTCCTTCGCCTACACCAAGAGCATACGAATAAATCATCCAGCAAACGAAGCTTCCTACCCAGCAGAAAACCAAAACAGGCATCGGGACTATAAACCATCCGTTTGCTTTGACAATAGACAGGATGATGCCCAGAAAAAGAAGCAGTTTAATCATCATCATAGCCCTCCCCGTCGTGGATGTTATTTTTTCGTACACGTTCCCATCTTCTGTAATTCGCTTGGCTTATTTTTTCCCGATGCTGATCTGTCAGGGTTTTCCCTGCATTATGATAATGTTGATGTGTTGTAAATGGGACGAGGGCCAGATTCTCTTTTCGTGCATCCAACTTGTTTTCGTTGATGTGGTGGACAATATACCCATCCGGGATTTCTTCTTGTAGCCAATACATCATGAGTAATCTATGAATTGAAATTTTTTTATCGTAAATGCAAATTGATGGATAGTCTCTACGTAAAACTATTTTCTTTGTACTGCAAATCGGTTTATCACTATACCATAACGCAGCGTTAATTAGCTCGTTTTCAGCATAAATCGCATTACAGCAGTTTACAAGTTTCACTTTCCTTTGTTCATTAACTATCATCTTTTCCTCCATCGAATTTGTTGCCGACGATCTCAATTCCGCTCGTTGACAGATGTATATTTACGCCCATGCTTTCAGCGCCATTCAACCAAACACAAAATCTATTCCACTCTTGGTCATAGCATACAGGGGCTTCTTTTTGTTCGCCGTTCCAGTTCGTCCAATGGATGATATCCCCCTCAAAAATCTTCGTTCCGTTCTTATCGGTCATTCCGGTGTACTCGCAGACCGTGGAGGGGTCAACTTCAACACGCGTCCCTGTAATATCATGAATATCACAAATTTCATGTACATCAAGTACACCTATTGGGCCTATGTAATACCCTTCTACCCACTCGCCAGACAAAAGAGACTTCCCCTTAAACAAAATCTCACGCACTTTTCACAAACCTCCCAGTTTTTACGTCTCTATTCGGTATAGAAGTTCTTTTCCTTTTATTGGACGCTTGCATTTCCCATGTAATCCATTCACAGTTTCCTGGTTCATAGTTCCCATCAACATTTTTTCTTTCAATAGTTAATTCATCGCTATATCCATTTTCTAATGCCCACAAATAAAACCGTTCAAAATCTTCCCACTCTTTACACACAGAAATTCCACGCGCTCCATAGTTTTCATAGCCAGTTGCCGTTTTATATTTGCAACGAGATATCATACCTCTCCAAATCCTATAAATTCTCGTTCCCGCCATCCCGTGTTTTTTGTTTCTTTCAGATAGTTCAATATATCTTTGACATCCACAAGACTTTATTCTTCCGCTTTTCAAATTTGCGCTAATTTGCACTGTTTCTTTTCCACATTCACATTTACAAAGCCAATATCGAGTGTTTCTTTTCCCTAAGTGATGTACTCCTAATACGGTTAATTTCCCGAATTTTTTCCCTGTAATATCAATCGGCTTCCCCATACTGCTCACCTCCATCGCTTATCCGCTTGGCTTTGAAAAGGATCTCTCTCATTCTGCACCTCCGATGATCTCGTCAAGGGTGATGATTTCATTTTGGCGAAGAGAAGGAAACAAAGAGGGGTCGAGTGTTGCAATGACAAGTTTCCTGTTGAAAACTCTAATGCCGAAGCCATACATCTCAATGCTTTCTGCCTCTGAGTATAACATCTTGATAGCCTTCGCCCTCTCCACCTCCTGCTCCGTCCAGCGGGGCTCGCGGATGATGTAGTCAGAGTGATTGATAATATAACAAAGTTCACTGGAGGTCACTTCCCCACCATGTACATTTCTAATTTTTCCATCTGGGCCGATAAGATAACTTTTCACTTCGTCAAATGGGAAATCATTAAACTGGAAGCTCTGATTTACCTCCACCCTAAGCACTTCACAAATTCTTGGCTTGCTCATGTTGGCCTCCTCCATATTAGATACAGAAAATATTTTTTCCGTCTCAGAGTTTTGAAACTTTATAGACATTTTCTTTATTGTTTCTTCGTTTATCAAAATGAATTGTTTTTGTATTCATTTTTATTTATTTACTAAATAATTCTTGATATATTTGGCTTGTTATTACATCTTGGCTATCTTGATATTTACCTTGATATTTAGTTAAAACTTCACCAATAATAGTATGATAATAAATTTGACAAATGTCAATATTTGGATAAATCACTATTGGTTGAACACAACTTAATTCTAAAGTCCAATATCCTCTAAAACCAATATCTCCAAATCCAGCAGAAACATGTACAAATAATCCTAAACGTCCGTGGGAAGATCGCCCTTCTAACATAGGAACAAGATTTTGAGTTTCAGTATATTCATTGGTTCTACCCAGATATATTCTTCCAGGTTCTAACAACAAACCTTCTTCAGGAATTTCAACAATATGATAATCATTATTGATTTTCATATCTAATTTTTGTTTGTTGTAAACTAATAATTTATTGTTTAAAGTTAAATTATAGCTATTAGGATTAAGTTTGTTAAAATCAAAAGGATCAATAATAATTGAATTTCCTAATCGTTTATAAATTGCATCTCCAGTTAAAATCATAAAATATTTTTATACTCCTTTTGTTTTAATCAAGCATATCTCTTGCTCTTTTCAATCTTTCTCCAATAGCTTTTCTTTCTTCTTCTGTTAGCACTCTCTTCTTTTTAGGAGAAATAAATTTAAACCAATCAAAAGGTACATGTGCAACAATACTTCCATCAGAGTTTTTTTCAAAATCAACTAAATCAGGATAAATTTCTTTATATTGCTCAATTTTTGAAATAAATTTACGTTCGCTTGTATATAAAGTGCATTTTTCTTCTCCAACGATTCTTTCAATAGAAGTTTCTTTCATGATTATATCTCCTTTTTATTCTTCTATATTTATACCAATTTCATTGGCATAATGAACCTTAATATCAAATTCTTCTTTAAGAATGGTTATTGTATCGTTTGGATTTCCGTAAAAAAATTCTTTGTGTTTATTTTCTTTGTTTACTCTTTTTGAGTCCAATCTTTGATGTATCTTTGTTTCTATATCAAAAACATTTTCTGAAAAAACCAAACCATTACATTCAAATACAAAAGGTACGCTGGCACTTGATAATTCAGACAACCTAATTAAAGGATTTAATCTTCTTGTGCAACCAATTTTATACATACCTGGCATAGATTTAGTAGTTGCTATATACAACCATCCAGCCGAACTATGATTAATTCTCCAATCAATCTCATTTTGTCTTTTATCAATTTCAGCGAGCTTATTTTTAATTTGTTCTTGATCTTCTTTTGTAATAGATTGGCTTAAAATTTTTTCTAAATCTTTTCTTTCCTTTTCAAGTCTTTTTTTCTCTTTGTCTGCTTCAAAAAGTAATTTTTCTTGTTCTCTTAATTTAAATCTTGCTTTTTTAGCTTCTTCTTTTTCGTTAATTTGCGCTATTTTTTTATCTAATTCTAATTTTAATAATCTGATACTTAAATGTAAATATTCCTCGTTAATTTTTACTCCAATTATTGAAGCCTTTTTATTACATCGGTTAAAATTATTAGTGATTAAATCTATACTTCTTGACAAATTTTGAGAAGTTACGCTTTTTTTCTTTCTATCAAAAAAAGAATTAAATCCAAACAATAAACTTTCACAATAAGAATGTTGAAATAAAATACCTTTTGCTAAAGAATGATCTACTTTATACTCTTTTATAATTATATATAAAGCATTTCTCGATATAAGTTGAGCCATTTCTTTTTTAATTTGATCTATCTTAGTGTTAATCTCAACAAAAGAAGTAATTTCAGGAATATATTCTATTCCTATATCTTGTAATTCAATTAATCCTTTATTAGTTCCTAATAAATTTATTGTTTCATCTAATTCTTTTTTATAAATTTGAAGTTGTAAATTAATTGTATTTAATTCTTCTTGTTTTTTATCAATTTCTAATTGTATTTTATTATTTAATAATTTTTGAATAAAAAAATTAAACATATCGTATTCCCTCATTATCACTTTATTGTTTATAATAAGATTAACATAATTATGTTTAATTGTCAAATTATTATTTTTATAAATTATACCAAAATATAACGATTATTATTAACAATTTTGACGAATATTATTAATAATGCCAATTAATTTTGTCTTTTTTCTCTGGCGGACAACGATAAGCAAGCCAAGATTCTCCGTACTCTTCCAGTAAATAACCCTGGACTGATATGCCTTACAGGACAAGGTGTTTTCCTCTGTCCCAATATAATAGTCTCCACTGGCTTTTCCCCGGTTCTTCAAGATTTTGTACCCATACAGGCTCTTCATTCATCTCCCACAGTTCTTCCAATGTCAGCGGTTCATTGCTGGGCTGTGGAATGGTGAGTATACTATCTATATCATCCTTGAAATCTGCATATGTCGCTGCCCATGATACAGGAGCAGTTTCGTTATTCCAAGTATCAAAAATCCGCTTATTGTATAGTTCTTGCAACATATCAGCATCAATTGGTCTCATTCTTAATCTCTCCATCCATGTGCGCGCCACAAGTGGGACAAATTGCAATATTTGAAATGAATTTTGATCTAACGTGGCACACGCTACAAGTTCCGCACATACAGCTTTTAATTAAGCGGTTTGGCCCTAAGAACTCCCAACGCCCGTGCTTCACCTCCGCAACGTCGGCGGCGGGGATGTGTGCGATTTCGCTCCAAGCCGCAACATAGTCTCCGCTGGTTCGCTTGACTACATCTAATGCTGCCGCCCTCTCAATGTACTCCTTCATTCCTTTTCCCTCCGTAGTGCGGCCTCAATTTCCAAAATCGAGAATGTATGACTTAATGGCTCTGCATTCGGTATTTCAGTCTCCGCCGTGATAAAGATATTTTCAGGCGTGTAGTCCTTAATAACCGCATTGCACCGCAATCCTACGCTGCTCTTGTATGAAATTTTATACCCAGGTTGGCACGGCAGCACTACGCACCGCCTCTCTCTGTCCGCCAAGGCCAGTTCCCACAGGCGATCAAACGGTACCCCAAAAATATCCTCAATGATTTCTGAAAAGGTCATATCAAACAGGCTGCATTTATTCATTTTACAATTCCTCCTTCTGATTGCATGGCTTCTGAATATTCCACTTTTCTGTGCTGCCAGGATATTTTGACGAGATAATCATAATTCCGTTCTTTCTCATTATTTTCTTCATCCGCTCCAACTTAAGTTTGGTTTCATGGCAAATTACTTTTTCTTCCTGGTACATTTTTTGCAACTTTTCATTTTCGGTTTTGAGATCGGAGAGTAAACTTATTACAGACCTAAGAATATGTTTTTTAATTACAGTATAGTACCCTGACATAAGATGAAAAGTATCACTTTCCAAAATATTATTTAATATTTCAATAGTGTTTTTAATATAGATTAAACTCATTTTTCCAACTTCTCCAATCTATCTATAACTCTGCCTATCAGCGCAATAGCATCAATATAGTCCTGTTGAGTAAATGCGTTGAGCAAGGAAGATGTATAAAGTTCTCTGATTTTTCTTTGCTCAACAGTTCCAATAGTTTTATAATTCGGTGTAATATATTCATCCATTGTTCTTCTCTCCCTCCGGCGGGCGGTTGGAATTTTTCAACCTATATCCCTCATCAAATGCGGACAAGAATTTATCAAGAATCCGGTCCCGCAGCTTGTTATATCTTAACAGGTTATTGTGGCTTCCACCTTTGCACGGTGCGGGCAACTTTCCAAGCTCCCTCATCTCAACGATCATGCGGGTTATGTCTTGATTGATATCATTCATCTTTCAGCGTCTCCTTCCACCACGTCCCGTCTGGTTTATCCCTCCGAATGCTTTTATAAAATGCACATTTACTTGCTTCGGTTATGTTAAAGTGAGCACTTGGGCAAGCATCCTCGAAAGCACAACTGTCGCAAATATCAGCCATCTTTCAGCACCTCATTCAATCTCCCCACCAAAATTTCTTCCCCGTTTTCAGTAAGCGGCGCTCCGCATCCCGGACAAAAATGTAGGGAAAAGAGGCCTTTATTCCCGCAAAAAATAAATTGTCCATCAAAGCTTCTCCCATCCTTGCAGTGGTGGCAACGCTGTTTTCGCATCTTCTTAGCTAATTCTTCCGCTTTAATCATTTTTCAGTACCTCCTGCACGATCTTCTTTGCAGCCTTGTTCCCGCACTCCCGGCTGACAGGACGGAGGGCGGAAACAGCTATATCAATCGCTTCGTCCAACTGTTTTCTGTCCCACCAAAGCCCATTTTTCAAGGTATCAATCGCTTCTTCCCGTGTCATTTTTATCTCCTTTTGAAAATACTCTTTTTCTTTCATTAGCAATATACTGACACCCACAATTAGGGCAATCAAAGGCATCGTATAAGGTAGGCTCCATTTTATTAGAAGGTAAAAGAAATAGTTCTGTTTTTTCACGGGCAATATAATGTCGCTTCTTAGTTAATTCAAATACATACCCGCATACTTTACATGTTGTTTTATTCAACTTTTTACCTCCAACATCGCCAATTCTCCACCACAAGCCATATATCCACAACAATCTATCCAACTGTCTATATGATTTTGATTAGAAGACGCACGAGCAATTTTTAATAAAGCCATAAGTAAAGCTACTGTTACTTCGTCTACTTTTACTTCTGTCCCATCAGCTACACATCTTGAACGAATTACAGGCTCCCAAAGTTTAGCAATTAAAGAAAAAGAATTTTCAGGTCCACCATATTCTTTGTTACGATCTTGCGAAACAATTCTTTCTGCTTCTTCAAGAATTGCTTCACGTGAATCAAATATATTTTCTTTTACATATTTTTTCATATTTTCTCCTTTTTTTTTACATTATTTTTTTATTAATCCATGCAATAGCAAATTAGAAGAATATAATCGCTCTAATTATTCTTCGTGACTGATTCTCTTTCGTTCGCCAAAACTGCAATACTCATCCCACTGGTGTATCAACATTATGTGCGGACATTCACAAAGAGAAGTTTTCCCATCACAATCAAAGGAAATTTTACTCTCTTTGCCATACTTGCACTCCCGACACCTGACCACAGGCACGGCGTCGATGGTGGGTAGTGCGTCAAGCACAGGTTTCCCCTCTGCATCAACCAGCCTCATTGCTCGGCCTCGCCCGTCATGGAAGCGCCGCAGTTGTGGCAATAGTTATAACCAAAAATGGATTTCGCATGACACTCACTGCACTCGTCATAGCCCTCATGCTTAATCCATCTCCCATGCCGCACCTTCTCCACCTGCTCCCGGCTGACGGAGCGGAGGGCGAAGAGGGCAATCTCAGCCATCTCTTTCCGCCTACGGTATAGGATGTCGTTCTCTCCCGGATTACTCCCAAATCCGCTGTCCAGAACCACCTGCGCCGCCGTGAGTTGTTTTTCAAAAAGGGTAATCGCTTCTTCTCGTGTCATTTTTATACGACCTTTCTCTTTGTTTTTCTTTATATTATCTATTTATTTTATAATTGTCAAGCGTAAATTTGAATAATATATATAATATAATATATAATAAATTTGTCTATTTTTATACTTGACATTATAAAAACTATTATATATAATATATTTATATATTTAATATATATATTAAATATACTTATTAAAAGAAAAAGAAATATATAAAGAAAAAGAAAAAATATATTATATTATTATATATTTTATAAATAAATATCAAATAATAATATAATATATTTTTAAAAAATAAAATTTTTATTGAACGTAATGAAATGAAGTGAAATAAAATTTTTATTTTTTAAAAATAAAATTTCTTTGGTACTTTCTTTTTGAAAAATGCAAAAACTTTTTGTTCTTTGTTATTATGCAAATTGCTCCGCATTTATACTCCCTGCGGGGCGAAGAGAATTACTTGCAAAAACATAAAATTTTATTTTATTATAATTACAATAAAAAATCTTTTTATTTTTGATTCTAAAAGCAAATCCTATATAAAGAGAAGGAGTGGTATAATAAAAATAAAAATAGACTAAAAAATTATTATAATTAAAATAAAAAATAAATACTTAAATAAGACTGTGAGAATGAAAAATGAGTTTGAATAAACAAATTTTTTTATATTCTATTTCTACTGATGATTTTTACAATTCAGAAGAACAATTTTTTCACAAAAGATTATTAAGACTTTATATAGCTAAAAACAAAAATAAATCCGAATGGCGTAAAAAATGGATCAATAAATTAATAAAACAAGAAAAAAGAAAATTAACTTGTCTATTAGATGCTAAAAAAAATAGTGATATTGTTAGAGAATTGAATATAAAATCTCTTAAAGAAAAAAATATTATTAGTTTATTTGAAAGCAGTTTAACAAGAACTATGAATATTACAACAAATTCTTTGACTAAAGACTTATTCATAGTTGATGTATATTTTTTTCAAGTATTCAAAAATTTAGTTAAAAATGGATTTTTATACAATAATGAAAAATATATTTTTTTAACTGCTTCTGCTGGACAAATAAGAACAAAAAAAAGTGTTTTTATAAAAGAAAAAATATATAATAAAATTTCTTTGACTTTAATGTGTGGATTAACAATAAAAAAAATTAATGAAAAAGGCGGTATAAACCCAAATAAATTTTTAAGTTATCTTGCTTTGAGTAATTCAGCAACCGATCCTTGGAACGATTTTGACATTGATAAAAGTATAGTTGTAGAAGATTTTGAAACAAATGTTCAAGGGGAAGTAGATTATATTGATTCTAAAACATATAAAATAACACGACAAGAAAAAGAAGTTAAAATATCTCATACTGATGGATGTGGTATTATGCTTAATGGTCCTACAAGAATGATTAGAGCACCATTTATAAAAGGTTTGCTTATAACTTTTCCTTTTGACAAATTTATTAAAGAAAAATGTAAAAATGGAACATGTATTATCAAAGATATTTATGGTAAAGAATATGATATTTTAGCTGATGGAATTGAATATATATTCACAAAATCTCAATTTAAATTGTATAAATATTATTCTTCCTGGCAAGAATATAAAGATAATTTTAAAAAATATAATTGTGAAGTATGTTATTGTAATATAGAAGAAAATTATATACCTAAAAGCCGTATAAATTATCAAATGCTGCAGACTTTGACAGATATTACCTCTAATGAAATTAATTATTTAATAAAAAATACTATAAAAGAAATAAATTCCATAGGAAATGATTTTCAAACAAGTATGCGTCTATTAGGAGCTACAAAAAATAATATTAATCCAAGTTGGTTTCAGCAAGCATTGATATTATATCCTGAATTAATACGTGATCCTTATTGTCGAGATATATTGAAACAAACAAAAATTAGTTTAGTAAAACAAGCAAAGGCTGGACGATTACGAGTTAATGGAGGTTATTATTTTGTATCTCCTGATCTCTATGCTTTTTGTGAATGGTTATTTTTAGGAATTAAGAATCCGAAAGGAATATTACAAAAAGGAGAAGTTTATTGTAAAGATTTCAAAGATAATAAGAAATTGGCTTGTTTAAGAAGTCCGCATTTATATAGAGAATGGCCTATAAGAATCAATAATAAAAATACTGAAATAGAATATTGGTTCGGAAACACTAAGTGCATTTATACAAGTTGTCATGATTTAATTTCAAAAATATTACAATTCGATTAGTTCGTCGCGGTCGAACCCATCAGGAAACTATGGGATATAAAACAGTGTGAAGGCATAAATATGCCATGTACTAAAAATAGTGCAACGGAGAACGTAAGCACAACTCCGTAGGAAATAAAACAAAAATCAAAAAAAAAAAATGAAAAGAGGTGAAAAAATGACTAAAGAAGAATGTGTCAAATTAAAAAATTCTTTTAAATTAGTAAGTCATAATGGATTTAAAGCATACGTTAATCCACTTGGAGAGGTTTATGTTTGGAATGGAAAAGAATATGTTAAACGTCAATGGAGAATAAATGCAGATGGATACGTAGTTGTAACTTTACAAAATAATAAACAATATAGAAGCGTAGGCGTTCATATTTTAGTAGCTAAAGGATGGGTTCCTAATTTTTTTCAGAAACCAGAAGTAAATCATTTAGACTTTAATAGAAAAAATCCAAGTGCATATAATCTTGAATGGGTTACACATCAAGAAAATGTGAAATATTCAAAAGATGCAGGAAGATATCCTGATTTAAGTGGAAAAAATAATCCAAATTATAATAACAATACCTTGCATCTAAAATACAAAAATAATAAAAAAATATCAAAAGAAAAACAAGGTAGGCATGGTGGAAAGAATGGTAGAGCTAAATCTTGTCAATTATTTTATGAAAGAGAAAAATTAATTGGAACTTTTGATTGTCAAAGAGATGCTGTAAATTATTTGATTAATTTGGGTTTAGTTAAAAAAGAAAATAATAAAGAAACTATAATTCATTATTTAAAACAAGATAATGGATATAAGAATTATTATTTAAAAATAATTTGATTTTTGTTTGAAACCTCTATCGACTATCGAAAAGATATTTATTGTCCGTATGGGGCAATAAAGAATAACTGAGTAGAGTAGAAGCAGGGTGAAACTCCCTGCTTCCAAGCGCACTGGACCTAAACGGGAAACCGCATGGTTATGATATAGTCAGTAGCTTTTACGTGCGACGGTGATAAATTGCTTGTAATTCAAAGTAAATTGATATGCTCTATTGCAGAAAGAAATATGAAAAATATAGTTCCTTTAGACTATGAGTTAAAAAAAGCAAAAGAAAAGCATTTAGATTCTGATTCTATATACGAAGGTATGATTTTTAATTATACTCAAGGTAATATTGGTCCTATATCTAATAAAATAACTAAAATATGGAATAATAAAAAAATAGAAGAAGAACAATTAAATGTAATTCGTTGGTTAACTTTTTATAATAATGCAGTGATTAAATAATAGTCACCTTATACAGCGATGTATAAGTAAAAACCGGTGAACCTGTAAATACAGGGTGTGTGGATTTTATTCATGCTAACAGAGAAAACCTTAATTTATTAAATTGAATTATGGCAACTCTGTGCCAAGCCTTTGATAAAAAGGAAGGTGCAACGACTATCCCATAAGGGAGTAGGTTTAAGGTGAAACTCCTTATTCCGAAGTGCCGGTCTCTCTATTCTTATAGAGATGAAGATATAGTCTATTCCCCTAATAAATATCGGGAAACCGAGGGTAGAAAAGAGATTCTGCTAAAACACTGTGGTTGCCAGAGCCGCCCAAAGATGTGAAGGAAATTATAAAAAGAAACACCAATATGAAATTGCCCTACTTTTTTATTTATGCTAAAGATAAAAAAAAGGAACAGGTAAATTTGAAAAATAAATCTGCCATGAATCGTATAGCCGAAAAAATACCGGATTCTAAGATAATTTTTTCTGAATCTATTAATAAATTTGATTATCGTATGTTAATGGACTTAAATTTTGGTTTTAATATCTCTGATAATAATTCAATAATACAGCTTTATGATTATTATAATAAACGATTACATACCTTCAAAGAAAAGAACAAAGGGATAAAAAATCAAGATATGTATAAATACAAAAATATGAGAGAGAAAATTATTGAGGAAAGCGGAGAAGATATTAAATATATTGTGAATACTTTAGTTGCTTATTTATATACAGTTAGAAAAACTTCTGCTAAAAAAGGACTATGGGATTGTTTTGGTGATGTGATGATAGACAATATACAAAATAATTTAGACCCTAAAAGTAGAATCTGCATTGTTTGTGGAAGAAGATTTATTCCTAAAAACATGGCATTACATACTCTAACCTGTAGTGAAAAATGCTCATTACAACTGAAAAATCAAAGGAAAAAAGAAAAACGGAACTCAGAATAAGCCGACAATCTATTGAAATATATAAAATATTATTATATTTAATAAATAAAATAGAAACAAATAGGGAGAATAAAAATGGGAAAGAAACAATATCCTTATATTACAAATCAAGAAGCATATACGGAAATTATGAATAGAACTGGTGTTCCTTATTCAGCAATTAAAGAAGTATTTAAAGTTTATGAGGACATTGTAGAAGAATGTTTAGCTAATTATATTGACATTCAAGTATTGAATATTGGTAAAATTAGTTTTAAAGTAAAACCTCCAAGATTAAATAAAGTATATTTTAATCCGGCTAAAGGAGAATTTTTACCTCCTAAAGATTATCCAGGATATTTAGACCCGCGTATTAAATTTAGTTCAGCTTTCAGAAAAAGATTAAAAAGGAAAACCGAATTTTTTGACAAAGAGGAATAATATGGCTTCAAAAATAACATATTTGACTGACAAGGAATTTTATATTGGAGTAAGTAAAAAATTGAATATTTCTCCAGAAAAAGTAAAAGAATATTGGGAACAAGGTTTTTTAGAGTTTATAATACATGAAGTATATTATAAAGGAAAATGTAGAGTACCATTTATTGGAAATTTCTATACTAAAAGAATGAAAGAACAAATGTCTGTGCAACATGATCCTAAAGGTAATTTAGTTACTTATAGAGTTCCAGAACGTGATGTTCCTTTCTTTACGGCAAGCGATCATTTTATTAATGATATAAATATGCAAGGAGTAACTAAGCAATTTAGAAAAAGATTGAAAAATCAAAAATTGAGTAAAAGAGATTATTTAAGAGAAGTTAGAGCTCAAAAATTAGAAAGCTATGGTAGTATTAGCAGCGTTAGAATTGAAAATTCTAAAAAAGATTTTAAGAAAATGATTGATGATAAAAAAAATGGATAGAAAAAAAAATGAATCTTATTTATCTTTTTCTAAAAGAGTAACTCGGGCATTATCTAATAAAACTATTAGTTATAAAGAATGGGCTAAATCTTTGTTAAATGAAAATATATATGGAGAAGAAAATACTCGACGTTGTTTTGTATTTTTTGAAAAATTTTTATCAATTCTTGAAAACGATGAAATTAACAATATTCAAGATGAAAATAAATTACAAGAAATTTTAATTGCTAAAAAAGAATTGGAAAAAGAACGCAAAAAAATACAAACAATTAATTTAGAATATAATCAATACGTTAGAGATATTTCACGTTTTGAATTATTTAATGAAAAAATTAAAGAAGCTATTGATAATATGCCTGTTTTAATTTTTTCTAATACTATACAAGACAAATTTAATAGTAAACAAACTGCTGTACTTTGTATATCTGACGCTCACAATGGTGTTGAGATTAATATGCAAACAGTGTTTAATGAACCTATAAATATTTATTCTCCAGATATATTAAAAAAAAGATTAAATAAATTAGCTGATACAGTTATTAAAGATTATAAAAATAATTTTAATTATAAAAAATTAATTGTTTTTGATCTTGGTGATGGTATACAAAATATATTAAGATTATCAGATATAGCTAAATTAAAAACAGGTGTTATTGATAGTGTTTTACAATATGCTGAAATGATATCTCAATTTTTAAATAAAATACAAAATGAATTAAATATTCAAATTGAATTTTCATGTTTAGGAGGAAATCATTCTGAATTAAGATTGATTTCAACAGGGAGGAATTGGGAATCTGAAAATTTAGGTAAAGTAATCAGAGAGTTTATAGCTTTAAGATTAAAAGATAATCAGAATATTAAAGTTGATCCTTATAGTGATTTTAGTTTTAAACAAATTGAAGGTATTAATATTTTAGCTATTCATGGAGATGATAGCAAAAAAAATATTAATGAAATATCTTATTGGGAACAATATCATAATATTACTATTGATATTTTATTAATGGGGCATTTTCATCATCAAGAACAAATAAGTCTTGGATATAGTCCTACTGGCGACAAAGAAATAATAATAGTTCCAAGTTTAATTGGAATAGATGAATTTAGTCGGAAGAACCGTAAATTAGCGAGAGCTGGAGCTAAATTTATATTATTTGAAGACAATAATAAAACTTGGGAAAAGGTTATATATTTAAACTAAATATTAGAATAAAGGAAAAATGGGAAGAAAATTATGTGGGTGTTGTGGAGAAATAAAAGATTCTAAAGAATTTTATAAATCTCCTAAAATTAAAGAAGAATATATATTTTTATGCAAAAATTGCTGTGGACAAAAATTAAAAGAGTATGAAAATATATTAGATAAAAAATCTGCTGCTTTTTGGCTGGTGTTATCTGAAATTGGCATTCCTTTTATTTCTGAAATATGGAAAATTGTAGAAACTTATCCTTCTGCTGGACGTAGAGGAAAAGATTATTTATTATTGTATTTAAAAACTTTGATAGAAGATGGTCGTCTTGTGAACGGATTTTGGGAAAGTGATGTCATGTTAGATGATCTAATTCAAATAAAAAAAGATGAAATTGTCCCAAAGCAAGAATTGAATTTAGAAGAAGAAAGAAAAATTTGGGGTAATTTTTATGTTGATATAAATACTAAACAACTTGACCGAGAATCTTATGAGTTTTTAAATAAAACGTATGAAGAATATACTTCTGAATTATTAGATATAGATGTTAATTTAGAAAAAAGATTTAGAGATTTGGCGAAATGTGAATTAAGATTGCGAAAAGCCAATGAGATTAATGATGGTACAGAGATTAGTCGTGCTCAAGAAAGTTTGAATAAGCAACTTAATTTGTTAAAAATGAATGACTTTTCTATAAATCAAAAAGATGAACGCCAAAAATTTATTGATAGAATTGCTTGGATGATAGAAGAAACTGAACCAGCGGAAGAAGAAGATCGAGCAAAATATAGTGATATTGCAGGTTATGAAAAGATTTATAATAGTTGGATGAGGTCTATGAAAAATATTTTGACAGGTGATACTATATATCCAGATATTCCTATTGAAGAGGAATGATAAAGTATGAGTTTACCTATTAATCATGGGAAAAATTTACGTCGTCAATTTCTAAATAAACAATTATCTACTACTAATATAAATTATGATTCTTGGCTTTCAGAAAAACAAAAAGCTAATGTAAAAAAGTGGATATCATATTATAGAAGAAATTGGGATTTGTTTTGTGAACAAGTTTTGCAAATTAAATTATACCCATTACAAAAATTTTCTTTACATATGGCTGGAGTTGCTAATGAATATTTTGAAATAGCAACAAGAGGCGCTGCAAAATCTTTTCGTGCTGGTATTGCTGCAATATGTGCTTTTTCTTTATATCCTTATTCAGAAATTGTTATAACTTCTTCTACTATACCTCAAGCAGCAAAATTAGTTGAAAAGAAAATAAGAGATGAAATTATAAAAAAATTATCTCCTTATTTATTATATATGTATGAAAATGAGTATATAGTAATTACTAAATCAAATACTGCTGAGGGCGCTTATACAGTAGAAAATAAACTAAATGGTTCAACTATAACGGTTTTACCTTGCCTCGAATCAAGTAGAGGATCGCGTTCAACCTATAATATATATGAAGAGACGAGATTATTAAAACCAAGTATTATTTCTTCTGTATTTGAACCTATGGGGCATGTTCGTCAAGCTAAATATTTGTCGAATCCAAAATACAATACAAAAAGATGGCAAGAAGAAGCTAAGTCAATGTATATAACTTCTGCCAGATATAGTTATGAGTGGTTTTTTAAAAAATTTATAGATACTACAAAGCATTATTATACTTCTAAACATGAAAGATTTATTCCTTTTGCGCAGGATATTTTCACAGCTATTGAAGATGGGTCAAGAACTTGGGCAGATTATAGGAAAAATAAAAAATCTATGACAACAACAGATTTTCGTATGGAAATTTTAAATGAAATGTTCCGTATAAATGAAAATGGTTATTTTAATATTGAATCATTTAGAAATAATCAAGTATTAAGTCAATGTTTTTATCCTCCTAAAATCAAAGATATTATTGATGAAGCGCCTTTGTCTATGCAAGATAAAAAATTGAATGAAATTAGATTTGTTATAGCAGACCTGGCTTTTAGTGGAAATAGTTCAAGACAAAATAATGACCATACAGTTTTTATGTGCATGTCTTTACATTGGAAAAAGTTTTCTTTTGAAAGACATATAGACTATATAGAGACACGTCCAGGGGGCCGAGCCGATCAAATTGTTTTAAGAATGAAAGAATTATATTATGATTATCAGGCTGATTATTTAATATATGATAACAGGTCTGGTGGTGAAACAATATATGATTTTCTCTCTAATAAAACAGAACATCCTGAAAGAGGTTCTTATTGGAATAATAGTGGTTTTACTTTATGTTTAGACAAAGATATTCAAATAATAACTTCTGGGAAAATGGAAGAGTTATCTAATAGAACAGTTGATAAAAATGCAATTCCTTGTTTAATTCCTTTTATTGGTACTTTGGAATTAAATAGTTTGGTTTGGCAAAGTTTAAAAAAGCAACTTGAAATTAATAATATTAAATTTTTAATTAGTGCTGAGGAAGCTCAAAATAATTTGGAGGATAATGGAGAATTTTATAAATTGACTCCAGATCAATATGCTTATTCAATAGCTCCTTATGGACAAACAGATGAATTAATACATGAATGTGTAAATTTATCTGCTGAATATAGAAATGGTTTAGTAAGATTAAAAGAACCTCGTTCAGGATTTAAGGATAGGGCAATCGTGCTTGCTTATGCCAATTATATTGCTGAACGGTTTGACAATAGATATGCAAAAAATCAACAACAAGAAGAAATAGATTTAAATTCAATTCAATTAATTTGGTGAGAAAGGAGGAAAAATGTCTGATTATATTAGTAAAGAAAGAGTAAAAGATGTAATTGATTTTGCTCAGGGTCTATATTATTCTGAGAATTATGGACTGTTTACTCCTTGGTTAAGTAATCAATTATTACAAAATTTGAATAATAATCCACGAATCCCTACATTTAATAAAATTTGTGAAGCATTGTCTGAATATAAACAAAACGAGAAAAATTTGCAAGGATATACAGAGTTTATGACTCAATTTGATATGATATTTAAAAGAACTTTGTATAGCTATGTAAACGTTTTGGCTTTTGATTTAGATTTAACTTGTGTTAATGCTTTTACAGAAGAAGATTATCAATCGGATTTATATAAAGAAGATAAAAAAAGAGTATATAATTTCCTTGATAATTTTAAATATAAAAAAGAATTTAAAGAAGTATTAGTTGAGGTTCTTGCCCACGAGACAGATTTTGTATGGTATAGAAAAACCAAATGGGGCAATAAAGGCATGAAATTTGCTTTACAAACCATGCCTCAAGATTACTGTTTATTAACTGGAAAATGGGAAAAGGGATTGCTTTGGGATTTTGATTTTAATTACTTTTTACAACCGGGAACTGATCTTGATGGATATGATCCTTCTTTAGCTAAAACTTATAAAAGAGTATTTGAAGATATAAAAAATCCTATTAATTATAGGCCTACGAATCCTTTAAATAATAGAACTGGACAATTTGCATATTGGGCACAGACTTCTCCTGAAAACGGGGCATGGGCTTTTAAATGGAATCCTAATAATTTTGCTCAAGTTCCGTTTTTGGCACCTTTTCTAAAGAATGCTATTAGAAATGATGAAATAGAAAAATTGCAATATGATAAAGATATCATTGCTGCTTCTGCTATTTTAGCTGGTGAAATAAGATTGTTTGATAATGCTAAATCAGGAACAAAGGCTAATCAATTTGCTATTGATCCTGTAACATTAGGCAGTTTTATGGGAAAAGCCAAAGAAGGATTGGGACGACAAATTAAATTGGGAGCTCTTCCTACTGAAAATACAAAATATTATCAATTTAATGATAATAATAGTTCCATGTATCAAGATCAATTATCAACTTCTGCTGGGGTCGGTTCTGGTGTTAGTAGAATTATTTATTCATCTGATAGAATGAGTAATGCAGAAATTGAAGCTGGAATTACAGATCAATATAATACTATGAGTTCTATGTATTATCAGTTTGAGAATTTTTTAGATTATTATGTTAATCAATTAACTAAAAAATATAAGTTTAAGTTTCATTTCTCTGGATGCTCTTATTCTTTTGATAGAGAAAAACGATTTGACAGAATTTGTAAATTAGCTGATAAAGGATTAGTTCTGAATCAAAGTATGTGGGCTTCTGCAATGGGAATAGAACCTCAAATTTTTGAGAGAAGTTTAGAAGAGTCTAAATATAGCGATTGGATAAATAAATTTAGTACATTAATGTTGAATTCTAATACTACGGGGCAGAATAGTCCAGGGCGTCCTAAAAAAGATGACATAGATTTATCTGAATCTGGTCAAATGAATAGAGATGTAGAAAGTAATATTTGATAAGGTAGAGATGAAAATGATTGTAACTCAAGAGACTCAAAACTCTTTAATTGAATTAATTGGCAAATGTTTTGTTGAAAATAGATATTTAGATCGTTTAGTGTCTATTTTGGGAACAAAATTTGCATATAATAATACATCCAATTTAATTCATAAAGGTATAGCGCATTATTTTCCATTATTGGCAGATGAAATTGGAGAAAAGACCTTAGAAAGATATAATATTCCAGTTTATTATCCTGCCACTCCATCGGCTGGACAAGATTATTCTTCGGTGGAAGAAATTATTAAAGATATGGAAGAAAGAATGTTAGATTTTCAAATTGCTATGATGGGTGTTTGTAAAATAGCACAACATAATGATGATTTACATGTTTATGTAGATATGCTTGATATGTTAGAAGATTTTAATGAAATAGTTGAACAAGCTATTTTATTAAGTGATAAAATATCTATTTATGGAACTAATCCCAGTTTTGACAGACATATTGATGGATTTTGGATTTTAGGTAAAGATAATTAAAATCAATTATTTTTGAAGAGGATATAAAATGATACGTATTGGGGAACCTTCTAATTATGAATTATATTATGTAGCAGATGGGGAAGAAGCTATTAAAATTCATCAAGCAGGATTACCGCCTGAGTGGAAAGATTATAAAGGTAATTTGTACTTTAAAAAGGGAAAAAAGTTAGAAAAAATTCTGAATAAAATAAAAAATCGTTATTAATTTAACGATTTTATATATAATTAAATGATAGAAGGGAGTGAGAAAGAATTGGGGAAAATGGCTCGTTTTTCTATTAACGAAGTAAAAAGAATAAATTCGAGTGAATATGAAAACAGTGAATTTGCCATAGGGAAAATGGGTTTTCTTTCAACACGTCCTAATTCTCACCAATTAAATATTAGTGAGACAGTATTAAAGGAATCAGCACCAAGTGTTCTTGGTAAATGGATTGTAGCAGATATGACAGGAGTTGTAGATGCCGGCACTCATACAGAACAAGAATATATAGTTGGTATGGTTCCAAGAGATCAAGAAGTAGATTTTGTTTATGATGAAGATGGATATTTAAAATCTTATGTTGATGTAATTATTAGTAAAGTATATGCTAAAAATTATTGTGCTATGTTTGAATCTGATAATTTAAGAAATGTGAGTGTAGAAATGAATGTTCATACTTCAGAAGAAGATGAACATGAAGTATTAGATTTTAATATTGTAGGAGTAACTACATTAGGGAAGCATATTAATCCAAGTTGCCCAGGTTCTGATATTGTATTCACTCGATTTTCTGAAACAGAGGCAAATGCTTTTTTTGAAGATTGCAAGAAAAAATGTTCAAATCTTGAAAATTTTATGGATCAAAGGAAAAATAAAATGTCTGAAGGAAAGAAATATAAAATTGATAAATCAAAAGAGGCGTTGTCTGATAAGCCTTGGGGCGAAGTAGATAAAACAAAACTACGAAATGACATAATGGGAGCATCTAATAAAAATACACTTGTTAAAGATGTTTATATGCTTGTAGAAGATGGGTGGGAAGACGCTCCTTCTGAGCATTTGAAATATCCTGTTATGGAATTAAAAGGCGATACTTTTGTTTATAATAGAGATGGTTTATCTTCTGCTTTAGGATATGCAAAAAAAGAAAATGTTTCTTCTGTTGTTTCTAAGGTAGAAAAGATTCAGCGTAAATTAGGATTATTTAAAGAAGGAAAGGAGGCTGACACTGAAATGAGCACCAAATATTTTGATGAAATTGAAGGTCGTAAGGCTTGGGCCGATGTTATCGAAGAAGTTCAAGAGCATGAAGGTAGAGATGCTTATGTAGATAGTATTGAAAAAGATCATATTATTTATACTAAGGATGATGTTCGTTATCGTGTAGAAGCCGATATAAAAGTTGATAAAGACGATAAAACTGTTGATGCAGATATTCATTGGGATACTGTGAAGAAAGACAAGGATCAGAAAATGTCTGAGAAAAAAGAAATGTCTATTGATGAAGCGATGGCTGAAATAGATCGTTTATCTAAAGATGTTGAAGATAATAAGAATATTATTATGGACAAAGATAAGCAGATGAAAGATATGGAGAAAGAGCTATCTGAGCTTCGTGCATTTAAAGAAGCTGCTGATAAACAAACTCTTGCAGCATCTGTTGAATCTGTTATGAGTGAAGTAAAAGATTGTTTATCTGATGATAAATACAAAGAGTTTCGTGATGAAGGATTACAATGCTCTGTTGACGGTGTAGATGCTTGGGCTAATAAGGTCAAAGCATTTTGTTTTGAAACGGGAGTTAAGAAAAAAGCTCAAAAAGGTACTATGTGGAGTTTTGCTAATCCTGTGCAAGTTGAAAGTAAAATAAATTCTATTTGGTAATAAAAGGAGAATAGGTAATTATGGCAAAGAATAATTTTCCTGTAGTTTATTATAAAACTGCAATGTCTCAGAATGTTGATTCCTTAAACAGAGTGGCAGTTTCTGAGACCACTGTATATAATGGTTCTTTAGTTACGTTAGGTACAATGGGTACAGGTGCTGCTCAAGGTATGGGGTATGTTTTTCCTGCAACTTTAACTTCTGTTACTGATGGTAATGTGAATGATGTGTGGATGGTCCGTGGTCCTGAAGTGTCTAAGGAAGTTTGTGGCAATCTATACGATGATCCTCGTGAGTTCTCTATTCCTGCTGGCACTCCTTTTGACATCATTCGTTTAATGCCTGGTGATATCATTCATGTTTCTGAGACTACTTTTGGTAATAACACCAAACCTTCTTCTACTAATAAGTATGGTTATGCAGATGCTAATGGTGAATGGCAGGCTGCCTCTACTGCTACTGCTGCAATTGGTTTTGTCGCTCAGTATCAAGGCACTGAGGCTATTGTGATTGGGCAAGATTATTTACCTGCTCATATATTAGAAGTAGTAAAGAATCCTGAAGCTACTATTTCTTAATAAAGGAGGTTTTTAATAATATGAAATTATCTAATGATATTGTAAAATTTTCTAATGGCAATACTACTGTTTATGAGCAGTTTGCCGATTATTATCGTCATTATTCTGATGAGTTTTTAAAAAAGAATATTGGCTCTTATGAAACCATGACTAAAGAGGGCAAGCCCATTTCTTTTGCTGAAAAGGAAAAGAGAGTTCATGAAGCTATGCTTTGTGAGATTGAACGCTTTGCGGGTGTAAAGCGTCCTGAAAATGTTCCTGCTGAAATTTGGGCTTCTAATCCTAATTTTAAGTGGTCTACTTTTGCGGTAGTCACGATGATGATTGAGACCATTTTACCTGCTACTATTATTAATGAGATTGGTCTTTATACCGAAATTCGTCAGATTGGTTTTGGTGATGTTCCTTTATTTAAGGTTCCTCCTCGCTCTTTAATGACTGTGTCCAGAGGCGGGAATGCACAGCGTCAGACTCTAATTCAGAAACAATACAAGTCTGATGCTACTATTCCTGTATTTAATCATGTGATTACTACTTCTGTTGATATGTATGCTGTTTTATCTGGTCGTCAGTCTTTGGCTGAATTTGCTCGCATTGCAGTTCTTTCTATTGAGACTGAAATGACTAAGGAAGCATACGGTGCTGTAACTGCTGGTCTAATTTGTGCTAATCGTCCTGCTGCTCTAAAGATTGAGGGTGCATTTGACATTCAGAAGTTAATTAAGTTAGCTCAGACTGTTCAGGCATATAATTTCAATATGAAACCTGTTATTGCTGGCACTACTTTAGCTCTTTCCAAGGTATTACCTGATTCTGCCAATGGTTATAGAATTAATGCAGATTCTGCTAATATGAATATTCAGCTAATTCGTAATATTTATGGGTATGATTTCATGGAGTTACCTCAAGTGGCTACTGGTAATTTCACCAATTATGGTCTTGCTTTAAATGATGATCTATTATTTGTTATTAGCCCTGCTACTGATAAGATTGTCAAAGGTGTTATTGAGGGGAGCACTCTAACAAATTCTAATGATTATTATGATAATGCTGATTTAACCAGCAACTTTACTATTAATAAGAGATTTGGTTTTGAGTTCTTATCTGGTGCAGTCAGTGGCGTTTATAATATGAATGCTTAATATTTATTTTGTTGGATAATAGGGAAAAGAGGAAGGTTTTCCTTCCTCTTTTTTAAAAGGAAAGAAAGGAAAACAATAAATGGCATATACAAAAAAAGTCGATACTAATATTAAAGAAAATGAGAAAAATGTCGTTGATAGTATAGATATAACTAATTTAGAAAAAGAAAATATGCAGTTAAAAGAAAAGATGTTAGAAATTGAAAAACAGATGAATCAACTTTTATCTGCATTGAATAATCAGAGTAATATAGAATCAAGTAATGAAGATAGAGATATTGAAGTTATTAGTTTAACGAATGCTCAAATGATTTTAAGTACTACTGGAAAAGCAGATGGAAAAAAATATGAATTTGAGAAACAATATACTATAAAATATATTCCTGAATCAGATTTAAAATTAATTATAAATTCTATGCCTCGTATTACTCAAGGAGGCTCTTATTATATTAACGACAAAGAGTTTGTGCAAAAGAACCGTTTGACCGGATTATACAAAAATATTCTTGATCCTACTGTTATGAAGAATATTCTTGATAAGAATCATGAGGAATTTATTGCTATATATGAATCTGCTCCATTAGGTCAAAAAACTATTATTAATTCTATGGTTTTTGATAAGAGATTGAATGGAGAGAATGTTGATGCTAATATTTTAATGTATCTTCAAAATAAGACAAATATTGATTATATAAATATTGAACCTCTTTTAAAGGAGGGATAATATGACTTCTTTTGATGAAATAATAGATATTGCTTTAGTTAAAGTTGATGATTATAAGATAATGAAGGCTTATAATCAAAGTCAGGATGTTTTTAAACAATATTGTGATGGATTTTTAATAAATGCAATACCTAATTTCTTTCAATGCAAACAGTCTCTTGATTATAATGTAGATAAAAGAAAGTTCATTTCTGATTTAACCAATGTTGAAATTAGTATTTTAGCTGATTTTTGGGTAATAGAATGGTTTAATAGAGAAATACAGAATTCTACAAAGATTAATGCTCTTCTTCAGACTTCGGGGAGTTTTAAAACACATGCGGCTTCTCAAAATTTGAAAGAAAAAGGTGCATATATAGATACATTAAGAGAAAAAGTTTATCAAAAAATTACTGATTATTTATTACAAGATATTAATATAAATTATTTGAAAAAGGAGTGATGATTTGTTACAGCAAAGAATAAATGAAATTTATAACATTCTTTTTCAATTTGAAAAAATTGACTCTCCTGATTCAAATGTTAATAAAGATACTTATATTAAATATTTAGATAGATTATATGTTTGGTATTTAGGATATAATAATGATATTGCAACGGCTATTAAAGGTCTTTATATTTTAGGAGACAAAGCAGAGCATAGTCAGGTAAAACGAACAGTTTTTCATATTATTAATATTCTTTCTAAGGAGAAAGAGTATGAATTATAGTTTTTTTGAGAATGCGATAAATAATGGGATTATTCAAACTCCTAATGATTATTTTAGAGATCAACAACAAGCGGCAATAGATCAACAATGGGAATATACCTCTGCAAGATATACCATAGAAGAACAAGTGGATTTTGGGTCTTATGACTTTAGGAAAATTGAAGTTTGGGTTGATAATGTAGTTGGATTAAGTAACAGAGGTTTTACAAATGGGCAGGATTTTAAACGTCTGCTTTTTAGAAATATAAATCATCAAGTAAAAAGAGGTTTATATTATAAATTTGATGACAATTATTGGATTTGTTATTTTACAGATAGTTATGCTGCTGTTAATGAAGATATAGGTGTCCGTCGTTGTAATAATGTTTTAAAAATTGTTGATCCTGAAAATGGCAAAATTTTTGTTGTGCCTTGTGTAGTTGATTATGATATGACTTCTCCAAATGTTCAAGTTAGTAGTTATGTTATTACTCCTAATAATCATGCTACTGTAATAGTTCAAGGCAATAAAGATACATTAAGACTTTTCAAAATAAATACCAGATATATTCTTGGTGGTCGTCCATTTAAATTATTAGCATATCAAAATACAATAATAGATAAATCTATTTCTAATGAACCTACTTTATTATATCTTGATTTATATCTTGATGAACTTCAAGCGAAAGATGATATAGAGAATCAATTAGCTTATAATGGAACTTTTAATTATACTTTGAAAATTAATTCTAATAATATGGAATTGGTTAAGAATGATAAAGGAGTATTAGAAGCTCAGATTTTGTTAAATGGAGAAGAAGTTGAGAGAGATATAATTTGGTATTCGACTAATTGGCGAATAGTAAATATAAATAAAAAGGGTGAATATACAGTTTTAAGTTCTTCTGGAGAATGTCAAATAACTGGATATTTAAAAGGCAATAAAAAAGTCTATGATAGTATAAATATTAAAGTTGTAGACAAAGAAAATGTTACGCCTAAACTTATTGTTCAACCTGCATTCAGTCAGATTCGTCAATTTGAATCTATTCAATTTAAAATAGAAGTTAATTATGGTTCAGAAATAATTAATAATTTATCTATGTTGTCTTTAAGTTTGACAGAAAATGAAATTGTTTTGTTTAATGACTATATAGATATAGAACAAAATGATGATTATATGTTTACTATAACTGGCAAAAAAATTAGCAATAATTCGCAATTTATATATATTAAAATTCAAAATGATAATCCTAATTTTACTTTTGATGAAGTATTATCATTAGATGTGATTAGTATGATGGGATAGGAGGTTATTATGTATAATAGTTATTATGCTTTACCAACTATTCCTTATAATATTCTAAAACATTTAGCTTTGTCAGATGAGATTATTTGGAAGTTGTTGAAATATAATGATTATGATGCTTTAGATAAACCCAATCTGACTTTTTCTGAAAAAATGGAATTGGTATGGAAGAGTGGGCCTCAAGAACAATACGGTATATTTTTTACTAATCTAATTGAGGATGCTATTGCAGAATCTAAATGTTTGATAAAAATATATAATTATTATATTGAGCCTGAATCATTATATGTTGGTAATGTTACTTATGCTTTTGATATTTTATATGGTGGTAAAATGTCCTTGGTGGGATATAATGGCATTCCTGTGTCAAGAGGAGATTTAATTGTAAATCGGTTATTATCTGTTTTGAATGGTACAGAAGTTGATGGCGTAGGGAAAATGACTTTTCATCAAGATATGTCGAGATATGATTTATCAAGGAGTGTAATTGGAAATTCAAAAACATATACAGGAAAACAATTATTTATTAGTGTATTGGTTGGCGATACAGGTATAGAAACTGAATGTGATTCTTGATGGTAGATATAGAATATTTAAAAACCAGGTATTTTTATTTAGATGAACCTGTTAAATATAAATTAAAAGATAATGAGATTAATATATATCCAATACAATTAAAAGATAGTGAATTTTTTCTTAGCAGCGTTGGTATTTTAACTGTAGATAAAAATTCTAATTCTTCTATTGAAATAATTCAAATGTCTTATTTAAAATTTATAGTAGTTATTTTATTTCAAGATGAAGTTAATATACAAAAATTATTGAATATTTTAATTTTGTGTTTAAAACTTAAAAAACCTCAAATTATTACAGAGGACGAAAAATTTTATATAATAGACAAAGAATTAGGAATTAAAATTAATCAAAAAGAATTTGATGATATAAAACGAATTATTTTGTATCAAAATTTTCCGGGATATGATGATGAATATATTGATCCCAATTTCAAGAAAAATATGGATGAAAAAGATCAATTAAGAAATAAAGGATTAATTTCTCCTAATTTAGAAAGAAAAATAGCTATTATTACTTCTCATACAGGTCTTTCTAAAAAAGAACAATTAGATATGACTTATCGTAGTCATTCGATTTTATTTGCGGAAGTGTATGAAGAGATTAAATATAATGTTATTATGCCTATAGCTATTTATAGTGGACAGGCTGATAAATTTGATAATTGGATATTTAAAAAGAAAAAAGGTAAATTTGATGATTATGTTGTTAATGTAGATGAATATAAAAAGTCTATGGGTAACAATTCAACTATTAAGCAGACATCTAATACTTTTTATGGGGATAATATGGATGTTGCTTTTAATAATTTTTATAAGGAGTGAAATTAATGGTTCAAAATCATTATGCTGCTGGCGTAGGTCGTGCATTAATTTTTAAGAATAATGAGTTAATTGGCGTAGCTAAAACTTTAACTGATACTACCTTCGATTTCACTATTACCGCCGAAGAAGTTCGTGGCGGTCAAGGTAATGCTTTATGGGGTAAATTCTTCCATGACAGTAACTTAGCTATCACTTTGACCGACACAATGTTCAATTTCGAGTATATTGCGGCTTCTCTTGGTGTTAATATTGAATCTGGAGGCTTATCTGTTATAGAAGAAGAAGTGACAGTCGGTGGTAGTGGAGGTAATGTTAAACTCACTGAGACTCCTGTGATGTTCGATGGTACTTTAATTGGTTGGTATAAGAAACCTGCTGATTCTAATTGGACGATTGGTACTATTAGTGACAATACTATGACGATTCCTGGTTCTCAGAGCAATGATCATTATTGTGTCAAGTATTTTTATCAGAATGAGAACGCTAAATCTATTAGAATTAAAACTCAATATGTTCCTTCTGAACTTCATGTAGTTATTTTAAATGATTTATATTCTGGGGATATTAATGTACAAACTGAACAAACTCGTTATGGTCGGTTAATTACTGATGTACCAAGATTACAAATGGATGGTGAAATTTTTAAGTCCAAGATTGCTTAAAAATAATGCCACATATATTAAGTGATTAGTATATGCTCCGGGTTAATTGCTTTGAATCCCTAAAGTCTTTGCTACTACAACATAAGGATGAAATATGCCTAAGTGTGAATGTTACGAAAGTAGAAAAAAAGCAAAGAATGACATACGGTTAAATCCTAAGTGTTTATGCAATGGGTCTTTAGCAGCCACTTCTCGAATAGAGAAAGGTTCAACGACTATTCCCTTGTGGGGAAGTAAACTCAAGTGAGTTGAAAAATCCGGCACTTGATTGTTCGTTATATTTTTATAGAAAGGGGGGATAAAATGTTCGATGATAATCAAATAATACCGGTAAAATGGTCTTCAAATAATAAAAAACATTATATTAGCAAAGGATATCATTATACATATATTGGTGATGAGTTTTTTGTTCCTGCAAAAGACATGCCTTTAAGAAGTCGAATGAATGTGATTTGTATATGTGATTATTGCGGAAGACAATATCAAACAAGATATGCAAATTATAATATTGGAAAAGATCGTGGTAAACAGGCATGCAAACAATGTAAACAATTAAAAATACGAGATACTTTATTAAAAAAATATAATTCAACTTCTTTATGGGGAAATAAAGAATTACAAGCTAAAGCTAAAGAGTCGATGATTTCTAAATATGGCAAACCTTATGCTATGCAAACAAAAATAGGGCAAGAAAAATTTAAAAATAGTATGATTAAAAATTATGGTGTCGATAATCCTGTTAAAAGTGATATATTGCAAGCTAAGGCTAAAAAATCTATGTATAAAAATGGAACAGTGCCAACATCTAAACCAGAACAAAAAATTATCAATATGTTAATTCAATTATATGGCAAGGAAAATTGCAAACCCGGTTATCCTGTTGATAAGATAAATTTAGATTGTTTATTAATTCTTAATAATGTTAAGATTGATGTCGAGTATGACGGGGTATTTTGGCATAAAGATATGAAAGATTATGATAGACGTAGAAATCATTGGTTGATTAATCAAGGGTATAAAGTTTTGCGTATTTTAGGTGATAAAAAAGATAGTATACCTACAATAAAAAGATTACAACAAGAAATTGATTACTTGTTGGCCGGTCATTCTATTGGGTATATTGACATGATGAATAACGAACAATTAAGTTGAACATATAGTCTGTTCTTGCACGAAAGTGTAAGCTGTTAAAAACGGCATAAGATTAACGAACTTATGTGAACATAAAGTAATCAAAATCTTGCACTAACTTCTACTGGTGCTGCTACCGTTTCTTTAACTGGTTCTGCTTTAGCCATTAATGATGAGATCAGTTGTGAAGAGGACCCCTATTATGGTACTATGACTGAGGAAATTTATAATGCTAAATGGCAGGATGATGTTATTGGTATTGCTGTAGAAAACGGTGATGTTGAACTTTCTCGAAATGGGACTGAAACCTTATCTGTTAGAGTAATTTATAAAGGTTCTCTTCCTGCACAGCGGAAAGATAATTCTAACTTTACTTTTGCAATGGAAAGTGATCCTGCTTCTACTGCTACCGGTACTGCTGTTGGGGCATATGATGGTAAAATAACTGCTGGCTCTATTGCTGGTACAGCTATTGTTTCTGTTAATTTAACTGATTATACGGGTAAAGTAGAACCTGCATTTGTTAAGGTGACTGTAGAATAATTTATAGTTGATAAATATAGGAGGGTTTTCCCTCCTATATTTATATTAGAAAAATGTGTGAATATGTTAATATTAAAGCTGGAAAATGCAATGTAGATAATGGATTTTGTCCTTTTTTATTTTATTGCAATAAAAATAATGAATATAGGGTTAATCCAAGAATGAACAATACTTGTAAAAAAAAACCAGAAGTGATACCTAAGAATTATTATAAAGTACAATTTGAAAAGAAAAATTCTTTATATATAGAAGTTAAAAATAATATTATTATCTTAAAAAATCCGTTTGATTATGTTCCAGTTTATGTAAAACTATCTAAGGATAGAAATGGGAAGTGGTCTATTAAAGGGGCGCTGTAAATGGATGTAGAGAAAGATATTGATGCAATCTATAAAAGATTAAATAATATAGATAAAAGGTTGGTCGAGATTGAAAGTACGCGCCCATTTTTAAAAGAGATGGTGGATAGAAATGTATCAATTTGTGAATTGTTGGGTGAAACTATGCAAGAGGTGCAATATTCTATGCGGGCATTAAATGAAAAAATGGAGCTTCAATCTACATCTATTAAGGAAATTCGCGAAGAGTTCAATATTTTATCAGACAGAACTAATGATAAAATAGATGAAGTTAGTAACAAAATTCAATTAGTGGAAGATAAAGGAAAATTTGATATTTTGCAATATATAAAAAATAATTGGCCTTTAATTTTAGTTTTAATAGGCTTAGGAGGAGCTTATATTGCAAAATTTATTAAATTATAAAGGGAGGTTTGTATGAAACAAATAAAGGAAAAAGATGCCATCTATCTTGAAGAATATGATGTTCATGTAAAAAGATATTTAGATTATTCTGAAGTATATGCCATTGCTCGTGGTGTAATGAAATTTGACGATTGGGATAAAAAACAAATAAATTATGATGTTTTAGTTCTTCATTTTTGTACAGATATAAAAGATGAAGAAATTAGTAAGAATGGGCATGAATTATTACATTCTTCTGGTTTAATTGATACTGTGAAAAGTCAAATTTTAAATTTAGATGACATTGATAAATGTATTAAATATTATACTTCTATTGAAAGAAGTTTGACTCAAATTGTAAATTATATAGATAATTCTTTGAAGGTGAAAAATGGGCGCTCGAAATGATGCGGAATTAAGAGCATTGTTAGAACCTGCCTTGCAAAAAGCCGTTGATTATACTGCTGACAAAATTTTAGAAGAAAATTATGATATTATTCAAGAAGTAGTATATAATGCAGGGTCTCCCAACGTGTATGGAAGAACTTATACTTTTGGAGAAGCCTGGGAAGCGACATCAGGGGGTGGTGGAGGAATTTCATCAGAGTTTAAATGGGCTCCTGAAAAATTAGGATACCACCCTTCTGTATTTACAGGAGAAGATGTTAGGCAAGGATTAGTTGATATTATTTACGAAGGTATGGCGGGGCATGTATTTGGAACAGGATTTTGGACTACTAAAAGAAATGCTTTTAAACAACTGCAGAAAGTTTTGGGAAAAAATAAATTAAGACGATATTTTGAAGCTGGAATGACTGCCGCTGGATTAAGATGGAAACGCCATACTTCTGGTATTGGATTGGATAAAAGTTAATGAGTGTAGTTATGGGGATTGATGCGTCCACTACTTGTACTGGTATTTCTATTTTTAATAATAAAAATTTAGTTTACAGTACAGAAATCAGAGCTAAGAGTGATGAATGGCATCAAAGATTGATAGAACAAAAAGATCAAATAGAAGAAATAATTAAAAAATATGAACCTATAATGGCTTATATGGAAGATGTCCCTTTAGAAAGCAGAAGTAGTAAAAATCTTTTATTATTGGGGGCTGTTCATGGTTTTATTTTTGATATTTGTGTTAATTTTGATATAGAAATTGAATATATTTCTCCTACTGTTTGGAGAAGTAGGTTGAATATGTTCGATGGAACAAAAGATGGTCGTAAAAGAGAAGTGCTAAAGGAAAAAGCTATTCTTATGGCAAATAAATTATTTAATTTAAAATTAGAATGGCATGGGCCTAAAAGCAAGAAAACTCAAGATGATCAGGCTGAAGCCATACTTATTGCATGGAGCAAAATTAATAATAAATAATGAAGGATGGGTGAGTTATGGCAGGAGGCTCTAATTATTCTATTATAACTGATGTAGAACTTGATTTATCAAGTATAAAGAGTCAGTTAAAAGGAATAGATTCTAAAATAAAAATAAGTGCTGATTCTTCGGGATTAGATAAGGCGACAAATAGTGCTAAAAATTTGAATGACATTGCTAAGGACATAGGCTTAACTTTCCAAGAAGCAAATATGATTATGGATGCTTCGGCAAGTGCTATTAGGTCTATGGTGGATCAAGTCTTTGAATTAGATAGCGCATTAACCGAATTTAAAAAGGTCAGCGATTTGAGTGAAGAAGGACTACAGAGTTATACTTCACAATTATCTCAAGCTGGTAAACAGTTTGGGCGTACCGGTTAATATTTCTGGCCGGAGTGTTAAGATGGTAAATTAGCACTGAGAATCGTTCAAAATCCAATAACACCTAAAGTCTATTTAGCTACAATATTATATGAGATATGATAATATGAATGCGGGAAACTATTAACAATAAATAGAATAAGATATGGTAGAAATACCTAAGTCTGGAATGATTATATAATCATTGAATGGTTGATTGGTTGCGAAGTCCTGATGAGGGATGTGTCAAGAGACTTTAAAAGTTCGACCCCTCCAAATATTATAGGGTGAAGAAATAGTCCAGGAAAATATGAAAGTATTTTCGTTAAAATTGTCTATTGACTTTTTAATTTTATGAGTGATAAAATTATAATAGAATTAAAAAGGAGATGGGAGTCATGGTGTGTTTGTTTGTTTTTGTTTTAATCATTGCTTGGTTTATTCTTTTGGCTATTCTATATGCAGGTCCTTCTGAATTGCCAAAAATTGTTGTTTGTTTGCCATTTATTATGGTAGGAATAACAGGAATTTTTTGTGCTATTTTTTCAAGAGAAAAAGTAGATGAAGGAATTATTGAATCAATGATTGAAGAAGATAATCGAGAACAAAATGAACAAATGGAAGAATATGGCCCAATAGACAATTAACTGTCGGAAATGTTACAAGCCGCTACTGAATTTAGAAAGAATTCTTTCGACGACAGTGATTCTGCTTTATTAGCAGAAATAGCGGTTAAATATACAAACATAGCTGATACTCAAGTATCAAGTGCTGATGCAGCACAATTTTTGATCTCTCAAATGAAAGCCTTTAATATAGAGGCTGAAAATTCCGAGCATATTATAGATGCGGTTAATGAGACAGCCAATAATTTTGCTGTTGGTACTAATGATTTATCTACTGCTCTTATAAAAGCTGGTACAGCATTAGGAACAACGGGGAATACATTTGAAGAGACGATAGGGTTGAAAAATAGTAACCAGCCCTATTAAAACAGGGTGAATTGCGGGAACATTTTTCTAATTTTTCTTTACTAACTTATAATAGTGATATTATAAGGGCTAAGAGTAATGTCGAGGATATAGTAATAATAAGAAAAATAAAACAATCCGCAGGAAAGCATCTTTTGAAACAAAGATGAATCTTCACAGACTATCGAAAGCAGACAATAAATGTAACTATATAAATATAGAATAAGCTATTTTAATAGACGAAGTGAGTAGAGTAGGCGAAAGTCAAAGTGCCCTGCATTTAATTTTTATTAAATGAAGATATAGTCGATAATAAAATGTTATAATTTTTGAGGAAATACTTTTGAATAAAATAGAAAAGATTTTTTCTTTAGTAGAAGGAAAAGGGTATCATACAAAGATTTTAACTAATCTTGATAATCTTAATAAAATATCAGAAGATACTTTAATAGAGTTTGAATGCGTGTGTGGCGCAAAATTTGGAAAGAAATATAGTCAAATTAGAGATCAAAAATATATATTGTGTCAAAAATGCGCTATTGAAAGACGTGTTGATAAAAGAAGAAAAGATTTTAGGCATGTGAAAAAATTATTTGAGGATAATAAATATAAAATTTTATTAAATCAAAATTATGTGAATAATGTTACGAAATTAGAAGTGGAAGATGAAGAGGGTTATAGAGGGTTTTTAGAGTATCGTCAACTGAAAAAAGGAGACTCTCTTGTGAGGTTTTCCACAAAAACTAATGAGAAATATTTTTTATATAATATTAGATTGCATGAAAAGAAAAATAATTATTCTTCTTCTGTTCTCAGTATTATTCCTGAAAGAAAAGATAAATCCAGAACAGTAATTTCTGTTAAATGTGGATGTGGTGAAATATATGAAACCACTTATATTTATTATTTGAATAAAGACGGGCAATGTGCAAAATGTATAAATTCTTTATCTTCTTATGAAAGTAAAATGAGAAATTATTTGTTTCAAAATGGAATTTATTTTATTTCAGAATATACTTTTGCTGATTGTCGAGATAAGAATCCGTTGCCATTTGATTTTTATTTACCTGAGTATAATTTGGTTATAGAAATTGATGGAGAGGGGCATTATTTTCCTTGTCATTTTAATAATATAAGTAAAGATAAAGCTGTATTCTCTTTTGAAAAAATTAAATATCATGATTTATTGAAAAATATTTATTGTATGGAAAACCATATAGATTTATTAAGAATACCTTATTGGGAAATTAAGGACTCTGATGGTTATAGAAAAATTATAACAAGTTTGTTATGTAGTTACAGCAGGCACTGAAATCCTTGTGGGGCAACCTTCCAAGGTAGGCAATGGTCTGCGAACAATAGGGTTGAACATTGCGGCATTAGCGGCTGAAACAGATAAATATGTAGCTGCTAATGGCAAAGTTAATATTTCTTTGAGAGATTCTCAAGGAGAAATGCGCTCAACCTATGATATATTAAAAGATTTATATGAAGGTGTAGAAGGTCAATCTGCTGCTTGGGATGAGCTGGCAAATGTTGAGCAAGCTGCTATTGGTGAAGCTCTTGCTGGTAAAAACCAGTTCAATGTATTGACTTCTGTTATGACCAACTTTGAATCTGCTATAAGCGCAACGGCAACTGCAATGGATTCTGCGGGTTCTGCCACAAGAGAAAATGCCGCTTATATGGATAGCTTAGAGGCAAAAGTTGGCAACCTTAAAAATACTTTCCAAGAACTATCTACTTCTGTTATAGATAGTGATTTGGTTAAAGGAATATTAGATTTAGCTAACACTGGGTTAGAGTTATTATCAACAGATGTTGGCGTAGCAGTAACACAATTTACTTTATTAAGCGGAGTTCTCACAGGTTTCTTAGCTATTGCTGGGAAAGTGGGAACTAAATTTGTTAATATGGGTAAATTGTTCTCCGCTATGGGAGATGTAGGCAAAGCTGCTTCTGCGGCTTCTGCCACTGGTGATGCTATAGGTGGTATTGCTAAGGCTGCTGGTAGTGCTTCTGGTTCTGTCAGTAAATTGTCTGGTGCGTTAAGTAAAATAGGTACTTTTGCTGGCCCAATAGCAATGTTGGCTGGTGCGCTTGTTACTGTTGGATTTGCTGCAAAGAAATCTATGGAAGAAGCTACTGCCGAGCATGCTATTCAAGATGAGATTGATGAAACAACAGAAGCTGTTTCCGAACTTGAACAGAAAATAGCAGAATTAGAGGGTAGCGGTGCAAGTGCGTCTGTTTTAGCAGCTTATAATGAGCAATTAAAACAGATGAAGAACAATATAGCGTCTCTTGAGACTGAAAAATTAGAAGCTATTTTAACTGCTTCTCCAACCAGTGATAGAATAGCATCAGGGCAAAAAACTCGTGCTACTATTACTGGAGAAATGATGGACACTGAGTTATATATCGAAAAAGCAATTACTCAGTGGAACAATTATCAAAAAGCAGTTGATGAGGCTTTAAGTTCTGGCGATTTTGAGCAAATAGCTGAAGCTAATGATGACCTTTTAGAGCAGGAGGGCGTATTAACTGAATATTGGGATACAATGACTCAGTTATACGCAAAGACAGGAGAGTTACCAGAGCGATTAAAGAATGCTGTAATGGTACTAAATGGAGAAACCATTAGTGTTCTTGATTTCTTTCAGGATCATTTTGGAACAACTATTGAGGCGGCGGCAGAAAGCATAAATTCTTTATCAGGGCAATTAAGTGGTTTAGGAGATGTAGGCGGATATTTTGACATACTTTCTCAATCTGTAGCTGAATTTGCTGAAAATGGACAGTTAAGTTTTGAGTCTATTATGCAGTTAAATGAAGCATTTAGTGGATTGGAAGGTTGGGATGAAATTCTTGAGGGGCTTGTATCTGGTTCTACCACTTTTGAGGAATTTCAAGAACAAGTCACTAATTTAGCTTATACGATGTTAGAGGCTCAATTAGGCGTTGAAGGACTGGCTAATGCGAATGTTGACATGATTGCTTCTTTCTTAGAGAGTAAGGGAGTAGCAGATGCTGATGCAAGAGCATTAGAATTAGTTGCCACTGCTCAAAAGAGAGTGACTGAAAATCCGGCTAATACAGATGCAAGTCAGACCGAATTAAATGAAGAAAAGTCTGCGGCTGAAGATGCTGCTGGACCTGTTGAAGGAGTAAAAGATGCTCAACAAGAGGTTACAAATAATCCAGTAGATACAAGTGCATCTCAGGGCGCATTCAGCAGTTTAATTTCTGCTGCCCTAAATTGTTATAATAGAGTCAGTTCAATTTGGAATAGTTTGAAGGGAATTATTTCACAAATTGGTTCCGGTGCTCAGAAAGTTTTAGGTTATATTATTCCTGATCTTGGCGGCGGCAAAGCTCAGGGAGGTAAAGTAAATAGAGCCGGGCAATATTGGGTAGGAGAACAAGGTCCTGAAATAGTTACTTTACCCAAAGGAGCGGTTGTTACTTCTAATAAAGACATTAGTAGGAATGTTGGGTATAAAGTAGAAAAAGAAGATGTAAAAGGTGGATATGCTCAAGGTACAGGAAGACAATCTATAATAGATGTTTCAGACACTGTTGGAAATTTATGGGGAGATAAAAAACCTTCTGGGTCAAAACCTTCTACCTCGAAACCGCCATCTTCTAAAAAACCTTCTTCTTCCTCTTCATCTTCTGCTTCCAAGAAAAAGACATCTACTGCTAAATCTTCTACCAAAGCAATAAAGGATGAAAATGATGCCATTAAAGAACAAAATGATCTGTATAAAGAACAGATGGATATATTAGATCATAAATTGTATTTAATGGAAAAGAATGGTGCTACTGAACAAGAACAGATAGCTCATTTACGTCAAATGCAAAAGAAAGCTCATGATGAAGCTGAAAGTTATAGAAAACAAGGACTTGACGATGAGTCTGAGTATATAATGGAGCTTCAGAAAGAGTGGTGGGGTTATGAAGAAGATATTCTTAAACTCCAACAGGATGCCTTTGATAAACGATTAAAACGCTCAGAAGATTATATAAAAGATCGTAATTATTTCAATGATTGGGGCACTGATAATGAAATTGATGCTTGGCGTCGCGTCATGGAATGGATGGACGATTGGTATGAACAAGGCTTAATTGATTATGAGTATTATCTTGAACAACGAAAAGATGCGCTCGATAATTATATAGAGGCTGAACGTGATGCGTGGGAAACTGAAGCTGATAATATTGAAAAAGCCTTAAATTATGTAGCTGAATTAGCTCAAAGAGAAATAGACAAACTCGAAGAGCAAAAAGATGCTATTAATGATAAATATGATGCTGAGATAGAAAAATTAGAGAAGCAAAATGAAGAAACTAATGAGCAGATAGAGCTTCAAGAAAAGTTGGATGCCTTAGCAAAAGCTCGTACTCAAAAATTGTATGTATATAAAGATGGACGGTTTCAATATATACAAGATACAGACGCTATTTCTGAAGCGCAAAAAGAGCTGGATAGATATAAGGCTGAAAAGGCTCTCGAAGAGCAAATAGAGCAGTTAGAGAAAAATAGAGACGAAGAGTTAAAAATTCTTGAAGAAAAAATTAAATATTGGCAGGATTATGTTGATGAATATGGTAGTGCTATTGACGAAGTCAATGATCTTCAAGATCGTTTATTAGCCGAACAAATATTAGGTATTAAACTTGAGGGAGATAATTGGGAAAAACGTCTTGGTAATTTACAGGATTATGTTGACCGATATATTCAACTCATGCAACAACTCAAAAACGAAAATTGGCAAACAGGGCAAGATGAAAATACAGTAGTATCTGGTCCAAATGCCGAAGGTGGAAGAGGGACTCCGGGTACTGCTTGGGTTCCTGGTGTCGGTGTTATAGATGTTGATATTAAGGATGGTAAAACACAAACTAAGGGATTACCTGTTGGCACAATAGTTTCAACTGCTGGTGGTAATTATAGAATTACAGGAGTTAATGAAGATGGTAGCTATCAAAGTGAATATGTTGGTGGCGGGAAACATTTAGATGTAGCTCCAGGCGGTAATGCTCCAGAAGGTGCTACTATTGGTGATATTATTCATACAGCCGGAGGAGATTATGAGATTGTACATCCATATACTCCTGGTGCTAAATATAATCCAATTAATGGTCTTTGGAGCAAATTAGTTGAAAAGAATGCTAAGGGTACTTTGTCTTCTAAAGGCGGTATGTCTCTTGTGGGAGAAGAAGGGCCTGAACTTAGGTTATTAAATACTGGGGATAGTATTCTCCCTTCTGATGTCACAAAGAATTTATGGGATTGGGGCAAAATGAATCCTATTGATCTTTTAAGCAATTTACCGACAGAAGACAAAGGATTCCAGCTTAATATGAGTAATGTAGATTTATCTTTCCCAAGTATTAAGAATAAAAATGACGTTCAAGAATTTGTTCAATCTTTAGTTAATTTTGCTTATCAGACAGCATATAAGAGGGGATAACTTCCCCTCTTATATTTTTAAGGGGAGTATATGGTTAATCTCAATAAAATTTTTATAGATGCTATTGAAGTATTAATTGATGCTAAAGTAAGAAAAAATACAACTCAAATATATACTGGATTAGTAGTATTAGAAGATGGAGAAAAGAAAGTAAAAGTAAAAGATAAAATTTACAAATTGCCTGTGTATGGAGGAAATATAGGAGATTTAGTTACAAATCAAACTGTTAAAGTATTTATACCTCAAGGGCAAATGAGTCAGGGTTTTATTTTAGCACCTAAATGATAAGGAGGTGGTTTCATGTCTTTAACAACGCCTAATTTATTGTCTCAACCTACTTTTAACGCTTTGACTGGTACTCCTTTTGGTAATTCAATACCCTTCCGCTTTTCAATAGCTGGGGGAGATGAGCCGGAAGGAAGTAAATTGTATGTGCAAGATATATCCAGTTCTGGCGATAATTATGTCTATCAGGGAACTTCAAAATTATATCCTTGGTATAAAGGTGACGGGATATATGAACATAGTATGCCTATTAATTCTATTTCCAATGAAAAACAATATCGGGCTTTTTTAACGACATATAATGATGATGGTACATCATCAGTTTCTAATACTATAGTGTTTTGGGCAATATCTACTCCTGTGGTTTTAGGTGCTAATTATATTCAAGGTCTTAGTTACTCCAGTTATAATTTTATATTTAATTATAGCCCCGGCATTGGAAGTAAAGAATTATTAAAATCATATAATATAAAATTGTATGATGAAAATGATGTTTTGATAACTTCGACCGGTGTTAAAACAGTATCATATTCTTATGAAGAGAATAGTGGAGAATATACTTTTAGTCGAACTTTTACAGGTTTACAAAATGGCAGTAGATATCATATTGACGTAGATATAGTAACAGAACATGATTTTATAGATACCTATCCGAATGTTTTTGATTTTAGTGTTTATTATATAGAATCTGGAGTAGGAAGCGATGCTCTTCAACTAAATAATTTATGTGATGAAGGAAGAGTGGAAATAACTGTAAATTTAAGTTCTTTACCTGGTACAGGTGAGGGAGACATTGAGTATATTGATAATAAGGAAGCTGATCTAAGAACAAAGAATAAAAAGACTCCTTCTGTAACTTGGGATAAAAATATTGTTATTCCTGATGGATATGTTTTAAGAGTATGGGGAAGAGATTTTGATACTTATGAAACTATTGGTGGGGGTATACCTAATGTTTATAATATAATGTTGGAAAATGAAATAAAACAAGTTGGTATTTTTTATAATGAGGACAAGGAAGAAAATTTAGCCTGGTTTGAATTACATGCCGACAATCATCCTGATTTAACATCAATTAAAGATGTGCATGTTGTTTTTAGTGATGCAATACCTATTCTTGAAGATAAAGATCAGTTATTTTTATGGGTCAAATACGTAGATAATTTATTTGAATTAATTATAGAGAATTTAGGGGAACAGACATGATAGGACTTTTAGGATATAATTTTTATTCAGATGGAAATTCGGTTGATCCTCTTCCTTTTAGTCAAGGCGATGTATTTACTACTGTAAAAATAAAAGGCGGTATATATGATCGTTTAATAGTTTCTAAAAATACAAATATTAATTACACTAATGTCCCTCCTGATGGATGGGGAATAGATACTATTATGGATGCTCATTTTGATGGGACTTTAGATGCAGGAAGTTCGTTAGGTCAGATTTCATTTGCTGATGGAGTTCGGTTTAAGAGAAGAGTTAAGGGCGATTTTGATTGGATTACTATTCAAGATTTTCAGTTAAACCGCAGAGGAGAATATAATTTTCATTTTTATGATAATTTAGTTTCAGAAAATAATACTATTTATGAATATGCTCTTGTTCCTGTTGATACTTTTGGACATGAAATGGAATATATTACAAATGAAATTCTTGTTAATTTTAGAGGAGTTTTTGTTTGTGATGTAGATAGTATTATTAAATTTTATAATGGCGTTAGTTATTCTACTACAATGCAGAATCAGCAAGTAGGAGTTTATCAAGTCTTCGGAAAAAAGTATCCAACAATTATTTATAATGGGACACCTAATTATCAAACGGGCGGTATTACAGGTAATATATTCCCTGATGGGTTTGAAAAAAATGGGATAATAAATCGTCGAGAAATTGTTGATAAAACTAATAGAATATTACAATTTTTGACTAATAAAAAGCCGAAAGTTATTAAAGATTGGAACGGAAATTCTTGGCTTGCTATTATTGTAGATTCTCCTTCTGTTGATTATAACGCAAATTATGGTATGGGAATAACAACAGTAACTTCTTCTTGGACAGAAATAGGCGAACCAAATAATAGAGATGATTTATATAATAATGGGATGATTCCTTTGGAGTATTAATATGATAAGTCTTAGTCAAGCAGATTTACAGATATTAAAACAAAAGAATACTGCATTATATCTTAAAATTCAAATTTTATCTCTTGAATCTGGACAATATAAAGTGGACGATGAGATAAGTGGAAGTTTAATGGATTTATCAATAGATGTTGATGCAGATAGTGATTTAAGAAGAAGTTGTAATTTAACATTAATTGCAGTAGATGATAAATTCAATGCAGAACCAGGAAGCAATGTTTGGTTAGATAAATATATAAAGATATTAGTTGGATATAATAATATACTCACTGGAGAGATACAATGGTATAATCAAGGTATATTTATGGTTAATGCTCCTTCATGGACTTATGATGCTACTACCAATTCTTTGTCATTGCAGGGATTAGATTTAATGGCAAAAATGACTGGATTAAGGAATGGATATTTACCTGGTGTTCCTACTCTTATTCCAGAAGGTAGCAACGTAAGAGATGCTATTATTGCAACTATTAAATTAGCAGGATTTGAGCAATATGTTGTAGAAGAGTGTAAGAATGTTGATGGTGTAATTCAAGAAGTTCCTTATGATATACAAATAGATAGGGGCGGGACTTTGTATAATTTATTGGAAGAACTTAGAGATATTCTTCCTAATTATCAAGTTTATTTTGATATAGATGGTATATTTCATTATGAACCTATTCCCGCTGATGAAGATGAACCGATAACAATGACTGATTCAATTTTGCAAGATGTATTGATTGGTGAAGATGTAAATACAGATTTTGAATCAGTGAAAAATGTTATAGAAGTTTATGGAAGAACTAACGAAGTAGATTATTATTGTGAAACTCCTGAGATAAAGAGTATTAGATATGAAGGTGCTAATGTTAATGTTTTAACATTGCCCAACTCTGCTGGATCAGAGGCTTATGATTATAATGAGACATTGGGATTTATCGCTCCTTCTGGTTCTGGAAATTTTGAATTTGTATCTATGAATGCAGATGGATCACAGCCTAAATCTTTAGCTGATCCTAACGGTACTATTATTAGGTCGCTTTCTGAAGGAGAGTATTATGTAATTCAATTTAGGTATGAAGAGCCTCCGTATATTTTGTTGGGACATGACCAAGTATATGCTATTGCTAAAGATTTGAATGTGAATAGTCCTTTTTATGTGCATGGGTCTATTGGTGAAATTCGCAAAGTGTGTTATGGTGGAGAATATGATAATATCATAAATGATGATTTAGCTTTGCAAAGAGCAAATATAGAGCTTTATTGGGCAACAAGATTAAATGATAGTATTACTTTATCTACTTTGCCTATTCCTTGGTTAGATGTTAATATTTTATTTACTCATACAGCAAGAGGACAAGAAGAAAAAAAGTACATAATAAAATCTTTTTCTGTTACTTATTCTGATTCTGTATCTATGAATATTAATGCTATTACGTTTTATCCATATTATACAACTTCTAATAGCAATCAATATATTTATTTAGATATAACAACAATGTATGAAAAAACGCCTATACAAGTTTTAGATACAGGAGGAGTATTAGTTGCTTCCGGGACTACTGAGAATTATAAATTAAATTTGCAATTACCAAACGCAGGGAATTATTATGTACGTTATTTAAATCAAAGTGAGTTATGGGATTATCGTCAAATTGTTGTTGATAAACCAGGCACATATACTCTTGATTTATCTTAAAAAGGAAGTGAAAATATGACTGTTTTTCCTGATGAAATACAAACTTTTGAGACGTTGCAAAATATAACGGCAGAAGATGGAGAGTTGATTCAACAATATCAATCTGCTATGAGCCGTGGAGATATAGAGGCCGCAAATGAGTTTTTGGAGCAAATTCCCGATCATCAGAAAAAAATAATTACTGCTGATTATTTTAATACAATGAATGATACTTTAAATGCTATTCAAGAATATACTTTGAATTGGTATACGATTGGATATGTAGTATCTCAAGAAGAGCCGGAGGGATTACAACCTGGTGATTTTTGGTTTCAAATAACTGGAGAAGTTACGTAAAAAGGGATAATTTGTATATGAAATATTCAGAAAGAAGCCAAGATATTCATAAGAATGATAGAGAAATATGGCAAGAATTTAAGAATAGTTGGGACCGTTTTCAGTATTCAAATGCTTTGAATCAATTACAAAATGCACAATTTGATACAAAGAAAATGGTTGCGGAAACAATAAACAGTATTGCTACTAAAATAGTTGCAGTAGAAGAAACTGTTAAACCTCAAGATAAGCCTGATATTATAAAGGTAAGCACTGAGCCTCCTGCAGACATAAAAACAGGAGATGTTTGGTTTCAAGTAACTGGCAGGGAAATTGCTCAGGCATATACTTTCGATGAAGTAACGGCATTAAGCAAAACATTTGCTGATATTGATAAATTAGGATTGACTTGGGCACAAGCTGATGAAGGAGGTTGGTAATTATGAGTGATGTAGTTAGAGCATCAGAACCGTCAACAGGTGATAATGACATAACTGCTTATGTAGGCACAGATCAATTTACTATGGCTATTTTCAATAAAACTATAAGTGAAATGAATACTGCTTTAAGTCAGAGAGCAGAATTGTCTGGTGGAAAGATACCTGAATCTTATTTACCTTATAAGATCATTTTGCATGGTAACACTTCCAGTTTACCAGGGGTTACTAATGGCGCTATTTTGATTGCTTATGATGCTTAAAGGAGAGATATAATGGCTAATTTTGCAAAACCTACTTCTGCATCATGGGTTGGGCCTAATGGGTTTAATGATGGGGCGAGAATACAAGTTAGAGGAACAAGTAATTATTATATTTATATAGGTGGTTCTTTTACTAATTATCGTTATTGGTATAAAGGAAGATTGTCTGGAAGTTCTGGATATGTTACTTTAGATGCCTATCCAGAAGAAAGCTCCTTAGAATTGCAAATTGTATTATGTGATACATATTATGATACAGCTATTACTGTTGGTAGCGCCAGTTATGTATATTATTTAGATTTACCTAAATATGCTGCAACAGTATATTATAAAGGATTTAGTAGTTCTGAGTTACTTAACAGTCTTGACAATCCAAACTTGCGTAGTGAATGCACATTAGTAGGATGGAATTTAATTGGCGCCTCGATTGATTCTAGCAGGAATGGTATTTATGATGCTCACATGGAATTTTTGAATAGTTGGGCTACAGCTAATAGACGAACCTTATATTGCATATATAGTCAAAAAGGTGAAACTTCTACAAGTACAAGATATTATTATAGAGGCAATAGTACTCGACGATCTGTGACAGCATACGAACAAAAAGAAATTTCTTATATTTATGGTAAAGGTGTGTATGAAGAAGGAGATGTTTCGACCACTTATGGCTCAGTGACTACTTCTTGTGCGGCAGATAGCACTTATGAATTTCAGGGGTGGGCGACAGAGGACGGAACCACCGATTTTTATTATACAGATTATAAACAAGCTTATAACGCTGGCTATACCACTCTTTATGGGGTTTATTTCAAAGGTGGGGGGACTACTACCGATACAAAATATTATTATAGAGGAAGTAGTTCAAGACAATCTGTTTCTGTTTCTACAAAGACGACTGATGCGTATTATTATGGAAGAGGAGATCATGATGGTGGGCATGTAATGTCTACTGATTATGGAACTGTTAATACTTCATGTTTATCTGATTCTTCCTATTCTTTTCAGGGATGGAGTATATCGTCGTCAAGTAGCTCTGTAAGTTATACAGATTATAAACAAGCTTATAACGCTGGCTATACCACTCTTTATGGGGTTTATAAAAAACAAGAACAAATGGTTTATTATCCTCAAAATGGTGGAACTACTGTTAGTAGTAGTAGTAGTACAAATTATTATTATGGCACCGGAACTAAAACTAATAATATTCCTACTGAACCTTCATTGTCTTATGCAGATCATATATTGTTAGGATGGTCTACTACTTCTTCTGGTTCTTATAAAACATGGGTAGAACAATGGAATAATAATGTAAGAACTGTATATGCTATTTGGCAAGATACTTCATCAGATGATAACAATGTATATGTAGGAGTTAATAATAAATGGGTTAAAGGTACTGTTTATTATGGCGTTAATGGTGCTTGGAAACAATGTATCGTAAAAATAGGATCAAATGGAGAATGGAAATAAATGTCTAAATATAATATTGTAATGAGACAAAAGAATCAAAGCTCTACTTATGATGATTTGTATCCAGAATCTTTGGATACTCAAATAAAGATTAGCAAGGATACTACCGGGCTAACTTCTCAAACTGTTTCACAGGCTTTGATGGAATTAAATAATAAGATAGGTGAATCTGGGGGGGGGGATTATCTTCCATTAACTGGTGGCAATATTAGAGGTAATGTTAATATAGAAGGTAATTTTGGGTTCCTAAAAAATTCTGACGCAACCGAGCCTAAAATTGCATTTGAATTAAATGGAACTCATATTAATGTTACTAATAGTGGGACTGCATTTGTTCTTCAATCTGGTTATGTAAATTATCCATTAGTTGCAATTAGTAAAAGATCAGGAAATGGCAGTAATAGTATAACTATCCCTACTTCTTTCAAAGCAGATTTTTTAATATATTATGCAGATTGTGGTGGTTTGACAGAAGGTGTGTTTATGTATAGTATATCAAAAGAGATTTATAGTATAATATTAGGTAATGAACAAATTAATGGCTCAAACTTAGATATTAGTGCCACTTCTTCTCAAATAAAGATCACTTTCAATTCTGTGGGCGAATTTACTGCTAATAGATTTAATTCAGGATTAGTTGAATATTGTGTATATATTGTAGGGGTATCATAAAATGAAAATAATTAATTTAATACCAAATGAAAATGGATCGTATGAAAACTCCATTTGGGAACAAGATTGTCCGGTCCCTGATGGATGGGTAGCTATTCCAGACAATATTTCTATTCCTGACTCTTTTCCTTTTGTAAAAATTGAATTTAATGAAAATAATGAGATAATATCATTATCAGAAATTCCTTTGCCAGATGATATTATAAAAGAATATAAAAATAAAAAGAAATCTATATTTTCTAAAAGATGCTCTAAAGAAATAAAAAATGGAATTGATATTGTTTTATCTGACCAGATAAAAAAGCATTTTTCTTTTATGGAAACTGACCAGTTAAATATTTTATCAGCTTATTATAATGTTAATTATGATAAAAACAATGATAATTATTTATATCATGCTGATGGAGAAGATTATGAACTATATAGTAAAGAAGATATAGAAACTATTTTTACAAAGTTGAATGAAAATAAGAATAATATTCTTTTACGTTATAAAAAACTTTGTGCTTATATAGATACATTAAATACCAAAGAAGATATAGACAATGTTGATTATGATATGGATATATTGTAATAAGAGGTAGATATGATAAATTTTGTGAATAATGCCCCCTTTGCTGGGGGGGGGATATTGCTTATATTAATGATACAATAGACAGTCAAAAACAATCTTTTGTTCTGGGATTCGAGCCAAAATATGCAATATTAAATTTTTATATACAGATTTATGATAACGTGTGGGAGTATTTAGGGTCTTGTACGGTAAGCGAAAAAATTAATTGGTTGGGTAAAACCTCGATAATGTTTTATACAGATGATATAGCTGTGCAGTTTAATGATATTAGTTTTCAAGAGGACGATATATTTAAAATAAAAACTCTTGTTATAGATCAATATACAGATTATTCTAATATCTATGTACAAGGCGTTGTTTTGGGATAAAGAAAACTTTAATAATAAGGAAGATGAAAAATGAATGAATTACTTTTTATAATATTGGGTAATTTAGAAAAAGTAGGTATTGGGTTATTAATGTTTATAGGCGCTTATTTAGCTAATATGGGCCTTGGTGCTTGGAAAAGTATTAAAATTGATAAAGGAACTTTTGATTGGAAAAAAATAGGGAATAGTTGTGTGAAATTCTTAGTTTTAGGAATATGTATAGGACTATTAACTATTGTAATAACTATTGTTCCTTCTTTTGCAACTTGTATTGGTATTGATATAGGTGAAGAGGCTTTAACTGCTTTTGATAGCTTAGTAATAGTTGGTGCTTTTCTAACTGCTACTATCCATTATTTAACTGATGCTATAAATAAAATTAAAGATATTTTTAAAGTATAAATACAATTAAATAAACGAAAGGGGGGTAATAAGTGACAATAGAAATAATAGGAACAACAGTAAATATCACAGGGAATAAAGTTATAGGATTTGCTTTGAATAATTTAGTAGATCATTTTGAAGCAACTGTTGATACTTCTGCCGATTGGTTTTATCAATTAAAAATTTATATGATTAAAGTTGATAAATATAATATTATTAATTTGGACCGCAATGGCAATGTTTTGTCTGTTGATTTAACAAGACACATGTTGCCTTTTGGTGGAAGATATATCATGCAATTTGTAGGATATAATGATGCTCAAACTTATCAAACAGAAACTTTTGAGGTCTGGGTAACTGAGTCTATTGACCCTTATTGTGCTTATGATCCTGTCCCAACAGAGTTTTATCAAATAGAGGCGGAAATAAGAGAGTTATATGAAGAATTGAAAACTGGAGACTTTTTAGATATTACGGGTATTAATGGAGGAGACGCTTTTTCTCCTGTAAAATATCCGATAGGTATAGATGGCGGTAACGCCTTTGAGCCTGCATAAAAGGAGTGAATATATGAAAAGTGAATTAATAACCAGAATTCAACTAAAAAATGATACCGAAGCTAATTGGTTGACAGTAGCTGATAGTTTTGTTCCTTTAGTTGGCGAAGCCTGTGTTACTAATGATGGAGAAAACAAAGGTAAATTTAAGATTGGTGATGGAACCAGTACATGGGGGCAATTACCTTATGTTGGAGGCGCTGGTGGTGGTTCAATAGAATTACCAGTGGATGCCAGTCAAGTAGATTTTTCTCAGGATTTAGTTTTTACTGAGCCTTTTGGCAAATATGAACCTGTAAATGGCAAAGTAACTGTGCCTGCTAATGGAAAAACTTTATTAGAAGTATTATTAGACGCTTATGCTGAAGATGTAAATCCTACTATTACACAACCTTCTGTGTCTATTTCTTCTACGCAAGCTGGCGCTTATGAGGTTGGTAATAAGGTTACACCTGCATATTCTTTAACTTTTAATCCTGGCAAATATGAGTTTGGACCTGATACTGGTGTAACTGCAACTGATTATACTGTTAAAGCGGGGGAAGAGACAGTAAAAGGGCAAACTGGAAGCCTGAAAGAAGTAGAAGTAATTGATAATATTAATTATTCGTTCCAAGGTGAAGTAACTTATACTGAAGGTGCTATTCCTTTAACTGCATTAGGACAAGAGTATGAGGAAGGAAAAATACAAGCTGGCACTAAAGCAAGCTCTACATTAAAAATTACTGGGTACAGAAATGGATTTTATGGAACTCAAGATTCTATAACTGAGTTAGATTCTACTAATATTCGTGCTTTATCTGGTAAGAGTAATAAGGCGGTTACTACTGGTGCTGTATGGAATATTTCCATTCCTGTCGGTGCCAAGAGAGTTATTTTTGCTTATCCAGCAACTTTAGCAGATGTTAGTAGCGTACAGGATGTTAATGGACTAAATGCAGAAATCAAATCTTCTTTTACTAAACAAACTGTATCTGTAACTGGCGCTAATGATTATAATGGTATTGATTATAAAGTGTATTATTTAGATTATGCTAATCCTAATGATACTCAAAATACCTATAAGGTAACTATTTAATAGAAAGGGAGTGTAAAAATGGCTGTTGAAAGATTACCTAAATTAAATTTTAGTATTCCTTTTGCAATGACTTCTGCATTACCTTTAGATGCAAATAGTTATTTTGAGAGTTTAGAGGCTGCTATGACTGCCGCTGAAAGCGCAGAGCAAGCTGGTAGTTCTGCTACACAATATTATTTTGGACAAAATATCATTGTAGTAGAAGATAATGAAGCCACATTATATATTATTCAACCTGATAAAACATTAAAACCTGTTGGTTCTGGTGCGGCCGCTGATGTTGAGGTGGATGGTAAATCTATTACTTCTTCTGCCGGGATATTAGCATTAAAAGGATTTTCTTCTGCTTTAACTAATCAACAAGTTAGAGTTGGAGAGAATGGAGAATTAGAATGGTTTACTCCTGATAATTCTGCTGTTGAGGATTTACAAACAGAAGTTGGACAATTACAAACTGCTGTCGATGGGATTAACACTGAATTAGCAAATAAAGCTGATACTAATGATGTATATACTAAGATTGAGACTGATGCCAAAATTGATGCAGCTATTTCTGGTGTATATACTCCAACAGGTTCCAGTGACTTTGCTAATCTTCCAACTCCTGGGGCAAACAATTTAGGCGATGTAATTATTGTCAATGATGGATTTACTACTGATGATAAATTCGTTACTCCTGGACAGGAATATCCGGCAGGTACTAATGTTGTAGTAGTTAAAACAGGTTCTAATCCTGATACTTATAAATATGAAATTTTATCTACTGCTGTTGATTTAACTGATTATTTAACTAAAACAGAAGCCTCTACGACTTATTTAACTAAGGCTGAAGCAGAAAACAAAGTAGATAAGAAAACTGGATATAGCTTAATTCAAGATACTTTAATTACTAAATTAAATGGCCTTGCTGATATTAAGTCTGTTTCTAATGAGTTTACTTTAAGTGAAAAAGGACAATTAAATTTAACTTCTGTTTCTCAAGATAAAGTAACTGACTTAACTACTGCTTTAAATAGTAAAGTTGATAAAGTAGAGGGCAAAGGGCTGTCTACAAACGATTTTACTAATGAATTAAAAACTAAATTAGATGGTATTCAGGCCGAAGCTCAAACTAATGTGCTTGAATCTGTCAAGTTAAATGGGCAGGCACTTCCTATTTCTGAGAAAGCGGTAGATATTCCTGTTGCTTCTTTTACGGTATTAGGTATTGTTAAAGGCACTGACGCTGAAAATGGTGTTGTTGTAAATGATGATGGCACTATGGTTATAAATAAATTGAATGTAAACCAATTAGTTCAAACCGAAGGAGACGAACTAATTCTAAATGGTGGAAATAGTAATTAAATTCAAAACTTGGGGGGGGGCATAAATTATGGCTACTAAAGAATTTAAAGCAAGATTAGTAAATAAAATTGATACTTATGCAAATTGGACCAGCAATGACCCTGTATTATTAAAGGGTGAAATTGCTATTGTAGATGTTCCTGCCTCTACTGATGTAGTTCAGCAAGAGCCTGCTGTGCTAATGAAGATAGGCGACGGAACGAAGAAGTTTAGTGAACTGCCTTGGATAAGCGCCAAATCTGCTGATGTGTATTCTTGGGCATTAGCACCTACTAAACCTACTTATCAAGCGTCTGAAATTGAAGGATTAGATGCTTATATTTCTGGGAAAGTAAAGGATACAGATACTCAGTATCAGTTGGTAAAAGTTAATAATACTACTTTTAAATTACAGTCCAAACCTTTAAATGGGTCTTGGTCTGATGTTGGAGACCCCATCTCTGTTGTATATACTTTAACTACCGGTACTGTCAACGGCACTGTTAAATTTAATGGAACTGATGTAGCTGTTGCAGGTCTAAAATCTGCTGCTTATCAGGAATCTTCTGCTTTTGATACTGCCGGTGCTGCTGCTGCTGCTCAATCAGCGGCAGAAAATTATGCAAATACTATTGTTGATAAAGCTAAGACTGATTTGATTGGTACTGGTAGCGCAACTTCTACTACGATCAAAGGGGCAGTACAGGAATCCAATACTTATACTGATAATCAAATCGCAGCAAAAATAGGTTCTGTTTATAAACCTGTTGGCAGTGTTGATTTTGCAGATTTACCTAAAACTCTTTCTAAAGCTGAATTAGGTAATGTTTATAATGTAAATGATGCTTTTGATGCAGATACTCGTTTCGTAACTGCTGAAGTAGGAAAACATTTCCCTGCTGGCACTAACGTAGCAGTAATTGTAGAGGATGATACATACTATTTTGATGCTTTAAGTGGCGCAGTCGATTTAACTAATTATTACACTAAGACTGAAACCGATCAGCAAATTACTACCAAGATTAGTAGTCTTAATAAGGGTGATAGTGCTGTTGAGAATCAATTTGTGACCGCTGTTTCTCAGACTGATGGTGTTATTAGTGTAACTCGTACCGCTATTACTGAGGCAGCAATTCCTACTTTAAGCCAATCTAAAATTTCTGGTCTTGAAACTGCTCTGTCCGCAAAGATAGATGCTTCTGCTGTGAGTCAGATTGGTAAGACTGGTAATATTAATGATGCTACTCAAATAGAGGGAGACTATTTAATTATTAATTGTGGGACTTCTTCTGATGTAATCTGATATTGAATTAAATAGAGAGAAGGTTTTTCCCTCTCTCTATTTAATAAAAGGAGATTTTATGGCTACTAAAAAATTAGATAGTAGAATTCAAAATAAATATGATACAGAACAAAATTGGACTACTAATAATCCTGTATTATTAAATGGAGAGTTAATCATTGTTTCCAAAGAAGATGGAACTATTGGATTTAAAGTTGGGGATGGAGTAAAAAAATATAGTGAATTATCTTGGGCCACTTCTGTAAAAAATATATCTGCCGAAAATAGCGAAGGAACTTCATTAAGTTTGTCTGATTATTTGAGCAGAATGCCTCAAAATGATTTTAGTCAGATGAAGTCTTTCAAAGAGTTAAGCATAACTGATCTAAATAATGTTATAACGCCAGGTACTTATGTAGGGGCTTATTTTCCAGATATCGGATATAATACTCCAATTCAAAATGTTCCTTCGATGATTTCGGGGGATGATTCAAGTTCTGAAAATTATTTATTTAAATTAAATGTTTATTATTATAAAACTCTTTTAGAGGGCAGTTCTTTTTATTTATATATACAAGAGTATCAAAATTTATTAAGTACTGATTTAGGACAGAATCCAATTTATAAATTTTATAGATCAGGTTATGGGCAAGATACTATTACATGGAATAAATGGGATTTTACTTCGTCTGAAAACGTTTTTACTAAACAAAATGGTAAATATATTCCATTAGCCAGTTATTTAGAAACTGTATTAATTTCTTTTCAAAAAGAAATTGAGGGAACAGATGGGCAGGTAATTGTAAAAGAAGGGACTATTCCTGGGGAAGTAAAAGCTGTTGATGCTCCTTGGCTACCTATTGCTGGCGGGACTTATGAAAATATGACTACGCCTTTTGTGTTAAATATGTCTGATAATAATACAGCAGGTAGCAAGACTTATCAAGCAGTTTTGGGCTTTACTAATGATAGCGGTAAATATTCTTCTTTTGCGTTAGGGACACAAAATTCATCTGGTCTCTCACAAGTCTTGGGGCAGTCACAAATTGAAACCAACAAGTTTGTTAAAGTAGATTTATTAGCTCAAGACGGTGGTCACGAAACTGTATTAAGAGTATTAACTACCGGAGGTACAGGAAAAATAATGGTTTCTGATCCTATTGAGCCTTTTGGCTCAAATGGTAGTGTCAGAATTCAGTCTCAATCTGGTGATTATTGTATTCAAGTTCAGAATGAAGGTATTAGTTTAGAAACTAATGGGGTTGTATTAGGTATAAACGAGTCACAATTAATTATTACTGACGGTGCTACTAATGCTTATAATATTAATGGTAATGCAAATGGCTTGGAAATTACAGGGTTAAAAGAACCAAAAGAATATAATCAACCAGCTACTAAACAATATGTAGATAATTTGATAGGCTCGGGTGGTAGTAATTATTCAAAAAGTAAGACAAGTAGTTTCAATGCGATACCTATTTTGGCCTCAGGTAATCCAAGTGGCTATCAATATTATATAGATGAGACTGTATCAGGCATGACAAGTAGTATTAATCCTTTAGTATTTCCTAATTGGTCAACTTTATCAGATATGACAACATATCAGGATGATTGGAATAAAATTACTGCAATAGAATCAAAAGATAATGTATTAAGATTTTATTTTGCTGATGGTTCTACTTCAGTAAATATAAAATATATAGTATATTATTAAGAAGGAGAGATATGAATGAGTTTAATTAAGGACCCTTCCGGCTCTTTTTATTTAGAGAGCGATCAATTTAATGTTGATTACGAGGAAAATTCTATTAAATTCGTGGGCGAATCAGGAGAAGGTATAACTATTTCTGGAAATACTATTTCTGTCGACCAAGAAAAAATTCCTACAAATACAAGCATGGGAGAAGCTATAAGTAAATGTTTATCTCTTGACGGTGGTATTATGAATGCTGATGCTAATATTCAAGCTACTGATGAGATTATAATTACTTCAACTTCTGGAAATAACACTTGTAGTTTAGGGGTGACTGCATCGGGTGCTGAAATTATTAATACTAATGATGGTGTTACTTCCAGTGTAAGAGCTACATCAGGTGGCATTGAACTTAAAGCTAATGATACTACTATTTCTTTAACTTCTGAGAATATAGATTTAAATGGAGCTAACTTAAATCATGTAGGTAGTATTAGCGGTAATACTACTGAAATCGCTGTAGAGACCGATGTGGATTTAAATAATCATAAAATTACTAATTTAGGTGCTCCTACTGAAGCTAATGATGCAATGAACAAAGCAACGGCTGATGCTACTTATGCTACTAAGGCTGAAATTACCAATTTTATTACTAATGATAAACTTCCTGTTATTGCGACTATGAGCGTTGCTGGTATTGTGAAACAGGCAGAAGCTGTTAATGATGCTACAGATGATGCAATTAAGACAATTAATGAATTATTAGCTAATTTACGTAAAGCAGGCATTCTTTGTGAAACTCGATAATGGAGGAATGGCATAATGTTTACTCCTAAATGTGGTGGAATTAAATTAAATGAAGATATCTTTAAAGAGATAAATGGAGTTATTACTTTATCTACTGAATCAGAAGTTCATGATCCTGTGACAAGTTGCGGGCAATTATGGGACTCTAATATTTTTAGCGTAGGCAAAGTTGAAGATAGATATATAATTAGTATGGCTACCAGACATGAGGAGATACCTCTTGGTAGTTTAATAAAAGCAAATTGTTCTATTCTTTGTGATGGGCATTATTTCTCTGTGGATGAAAAAGGCGTATTAAATTTTACAGAGAGATATCTTTTAGAAGTGTTGGTATCAGATGTATATGGGGATATTGTTCCCGGATGTAAAATTACTGTTACTAAAGGAGAAGAACAAATAGAGCCTTTTGCTGAGGCAAATAATATATTTCCTCTTGATGAAATTGATGGGGAATATATTGTTAATGTGAGTGCTTCTGGATATGTAGAACAAGAGGTTCAAGTAACGGCAGATGAAGATCAAATACTCACAATAACATTAGCGAAAGAATAAGAAAAAAGACTGAGATTAAGTTCTCAGTCTTTTTTTTACTTTTTTATATAATTATATTTGTTAAAAGACAAATTCATTATTATTAAAGAACCCTTCTAATAAGTAATAAAAAAATATCATATATTCTATAAGTGCATCTGGGTCTTCATTGATTTCTGTAACCTCAAGAACGAAGCATTCTTCTCCTGATATTGCGTCAATAAGTTCTATTGCTAATATGTTTTGAGGTTCGTTATAATGAAAAGTGGGGTATATCATATTTTATTTGTTGTCCCAAATCCTCCACGATCTTTATCATATAGTTCTTTGACTTCTGTTAATTTAATATCAGGCATTTTAGGCAATATTCTAAATTGACAAATTCTTTCGTTACATTTAATGACTGCTTCTCTTGTGGCATAAATAGGCAACCTCCAAATGTCATTAGGTCCACAAAATGATTCATCAATTATTGCCATTGAATTAACTTGAAGAAAACCCCAATTACGGAAAGAAGAAGAACGTGGAACAATATGAGCCTCATATCCTTTAGGTAATTTCATAGAAACACCTAAATCTATTGAATAATATTTTCCAGGATAAAGATTGTAAGTTTTGGCGGCTCTTAAATCTATCCAATCCCCCTGTTCAATTTTAGAGATTTTCTGTACATTATCATAATGATATTTTATTTTTATTTCTTTCATTCCACTACGCCAACTTCAAATAGATATGGATTATCATAATCATGTGCGATATTATTAACAATATAAGATTTGTTATCAACTATTAATTCATGACCTATACTTGGAATATATGGCATTTTATGGAAAATATAGCTTTTAAGCCATTTTTCTTTAATCAGATCACCATAATTGAGAAAAACTCGGATTCTATAAACAGGCTGTTCTTTTTCTATTTTTTCCGTTTTTATCTCATGTTCTTCCGAATCTTTTGCTTCCATTGTTACTTTTTTTATTTTATTGATGTGATATATTTCTCCATTTGTATATAAATATCCGTTTAAGAAATTAGTTCCCATTTAATATGTCATCTCCAATGCTATTTCTTCACATTTTGTTCCTGCATAATCAGGCTCTAATGTATAATAAATATCGCTAAAATGATTTTTAAGAACAATATCCAATGTTTCACAAGCAGAATCATATTGATTTTTAATAAGATTTGCTTGTTCTATAATATCTTCTATATAACATTCATCAACATCAATATCTAATACATGATAATGACTTGATGTTTCTTTAATTATTGCTTTCAATGATTTTAATTTTCTCCTTTTTTAATAACATTAATATTTCGTATAACCATGTATTTCTTTCATAATTTTCTTGAATTTCTAAAATAGAATTTAAGATATTTTTATTACTGATTAAAATTAATTGTTCTTTTGCTCTTGATAAAGCCACATATAATAAATTTCTGGATAATATTTTTTTATGCTCAGATTGAATAATGGTGATAATAGCTTTAGCAGAAGCGCCTTGTACTTTATGAATAGATATAGCATAAGCTAATAAGATATGATTTAAGTTTTCTTTTTTTATCAAAGCTAAACCATTATTAAATTCAATTACCAATGAGTATTGATTTTGATTGTCGCATCTTATTTCTCTAACGTATCCAATATCTCCATTCATACAAGGCTTATCAATATAATATTCTATCTCATTTTCATCATATTCGATATATGGGATAAAATAATTATTTTTTGTATTAATTACTTTGTCTCCAATTTTGAAATATATATCTTCATTTTTAGACAATGATCGGCAACATTTAGAAGTGATATTATTATTATATTTTTGTTGAATTGTTTGATTAATTTTGTAAGTTCCTAATGGACCAATATTGAAAGGAAGTAAAATTAATATATCTTTATATGTATATCCTTTTTCTATTAATCTATCATATTGTTCAATTAGTACGGAAATTTGTTCATTATAATTTTGATTTTCAATATATACAAAGTCATTGTATTGTTCATTAATATGGTTAATATTTCCTTGTCTAACGTCAGTAGATATAGTGGCGATACCGCCAATCCCATATCTAAAAACTTTTGTTAATGTAACATTAGGGATAATATTAGCATTTAACATATCTTGTAAAACATTACCGCAGCTTATAGATGCTAATTGAGCATTATCACAAATAAAAATTAAATTGGAATCAGACGGAATAGTTCTTAGTAGATCAGCCAATAAATTGACACCGACCATTGAAAATTCGTCTATAATATAATAATTGGTTGGTTCTTTTTCTTTAGCTAAATACATGTGTATTGTAGAACTTTCTCGACTTGTAGCTTCTTTTAGACGTGTAGAAGCGATACCAGTAGGAGCTAATAAAGTATAAGAAAAATTATAATATTCTAACATACGAACAATAGCTTTTGTTGTTTGGCTTTTCCCTGTTCCTGCTGGGCCATTTAACATAACCACTTTATTTCCGCTTGCTATAAGTTTTAAGAAATTGCATTGTTCTTCCGTATAGTCGAAATTTTCTTCTTCATTTTTCTTAAATTGATCCCAATTTATACAGATATTATTAAAAGAATTGGTTTCAACTATTCTATCAACAATATTTTCTGCAATATAAACTTCGTTTTCCCATGTTGTCATTTTAGAAGTATATAAAGTTTCTTTGTTATAAAAAATTTTGGGATTATTTGTGATAACTTGTTTGGCATAATGATATGATTGAGGAACAAGCTCTTTTAAAACAGAAAGTAGTAATGGTATTTTAATTTTAGTATCTCCATTATCTTCATTTTGTTTAAGAATCTCTAATATTCCATATTCGCATCTATAAAGACTATCTTCAAAAGCAGGAATGAGATTTAACACCATGCGATCTGCTTTAGAAAAAGAATAATTCAATAAATCAATATAAATATAATAAGGATTTTTTTCAAATTCTCTTTCAAAGACAGAAGTAGATTCATATTTTTTAATGATTTTATTAATATCGCCCCCTGTTTTAATACCGTATTTATTCAAAACAGGAAAGAAAATAATACTAATACAATCTTTTTTTATTTTTTCAATATATGAATTTAATCGTTTTTCACCTACATTATAAATTTTTTTGTAATTGATATCATCAATTTGGTCATTTAAAACTTTTTCAACAAAATTAGGATAAGCCTTGTTAATATTTTTTGCTTGTGAGAGCTCCATAAGCCTACATAAAATTTCTAATTCATATTTAGATTCAACATGAATACCACTTGTAGTATCAATTCCATCATACATAAGCATTAAATAAGAATTAGGATATTTACTATTCTCTGCTTTTTGTATGATTAAATGAGCCTCTTGATTAAGAATTAAGCTACCAAGATTTTCTCCAGATAAAGTAAAACTATTATATTTAGATAATTCTATTTCTTCGGAGGAATCTATGTATTTACAGGATAATACTTTATAGTCATCACTCGTGTTTTCATATAGAATTTTTTGTGGAATACAATGTACTTTAAGCATATTTTTTCCTCTTTTTTTTTGCTCTGTTTATAATATAAAGGTTTTTCATAACCTTGTCAAGAGGAAAAACGTTTTCTTTTAATTATTTTTATTGTATTCCTTTAATCTGTTTAGAGTATCTGAATCTGTAAGAATATCTTGCAAATTACATTTAAGAGCATTACAAATTTTTAATAATGTTGATAATTTCGCGCCGTTAATATCTCGGGCTCCTCTTTCATAATCTTGTAAAACACGCACAGAAATTTCAGCTTTAGACGCAAGTTGTGATTGCGACATATTAGCTTTCATTCGCATATTTTGCAATTTTTCGTTTTTGTACATGACCTTTATGCTAATATTCATGTGTTGGGCCCCCTTGACATTTTTATATTTTATCAGTTATAATAAAGGTGACGGGCGGGGATACCCGCCACCATATTTGTTAGGACTGTTTGTTCTTTTTATTAGGCTTTATGCTGATTGTGATACGCTCTACCGATTCACTTTCTAATGCCTTTTTAAGAAGTTCAAGCAGTTCTTTTATTTGCGCTTCGGTCAATCTTCGCACCCCCTTTCTGATGGTGCTATATTCTCCTTTCATTTTACTTGGCTTCCCCTTGCCTGTGATTCTATTATACGACAAATGACGTATAAAGTTAATAGTTTTTTTAGAAAAAAAAAAATAAACAGAGGACTATTATAAAAGAGTCCTCTGTTTATAATATTTTGTTTTTAAATTGTTTGCCTATCGCTTTGAATAATAATTTCTCCGGTTTGATTATTGATAGAACAAATTTTTTTTACTTTTTTGTTATAGATTGAGTTTTTATAAGTTTTTATACGAAAATCATTTAAGCCCATACGATAACCAGTTAAAATCAAAGTTGTTCCTCTTCTGAACCAAGAAGTTTCTATTATATTTTTCCCTTTGTTATCATTTATATCACTAATTTGAGCTTTGTAATAAGCATAATCAGTTTTATCAAATTTGCATTGAATTACTTTATTATTAATATCAAGAATAGTAACTAAATGATGATTGTCAATTTTATCAATAACTGTTCCAGCAATTTGATATAATTCATATTTTTTCCATTCTCTTTTTCCATATTTTTCAGTATAAAATACAGGAGATAAAGGAATATCATCAAATAAAGAAATATTATATTCTTTTCTATTAATGTTTGATAATTCATGTTGATTGGAATAAAATCCACATGATTCAATAGACCAATGATTTGTATCTTTATTATCCAACATATTTGAATAACAATATATATATGCTTTATTTTTATATTCTCGCATAAAAGAAGGATCAGAAATATAATCTTTTAAAGATTGCATCTGAGAAGAAACAACTTTTTCTAAAGATTTGTCAACTATCAAAGTTAAATCATCTTTTTGTAACCAATCTATATTTTCTTTCATCTTTAATTTACAATGTTTTTCAAAGTATTTTAGAGCTTTATTATCTAACCAATATAATTTCTTTGTCTTAAAATTAGGATGCTGTCCATATAAAAATTGCTTATTAATTACATATTTTTTGAAATAATAAGGCTCGATAATATTTTTCGGTATATTGCATTTAATTCTTAATATTTCTGGAAGATTAGACATTGTTAATGTATCTTTAATAGGAGTAGATAATATAACATATTGTTTCATTATTATTGTTCGGTCTGAATTAAATTCATCAAAACAACCTGCTTTAATTAATTGAATGAATTTGCTATGTGTAATTAAACTACCATCATAACAATTTTTTTCATAAAAGTCTTTGAATGAATTATAAGGTCTATTTTCAATAATTTGTTGACAAATGTTGATATTAATTCCAGAAATTCCTATAAGGCCAAAATATATTATGTCTTTTTCTTCCGAGGGAACATAATCTATATCAGAATTATTAATAGAAGGAGGTAATACATTTATACCAGATTGTTTCATCTTATATATGGCTTTTGAAATTTCTGCATAATTAGTATTACCAATTTTTTGTGTGCCATCTTCATTGTCTTTAAGTCCCATAGATTCAACAGAAAGACAACCACAATTCCAATAAACTTTGGGATAAAAATAATTTAGATTAAGTTCTTGAAGAGCTACAATAGAATAGCTATATGAATGTAATTGAGAAACCTTAATGTTAGCTACATATTTCTATGTAGAGCAGACTATATCTTTACCCATCTATAAGATTAGGGTAGTTTGCGCTCAAACGGTAGTCAATTTCCGTTCACTTAGTCGTTGCACTTTTTATAAGAAGTTAATCTTTCTTTAGCGATATCAAAATATTGTTTATCAAGTTCAATTCCAATAAAATTCCTATTTGTGTTGATACAGGCTATGCCTGTGGAGCCAGAACCCATGCAATTATCAAGGACTAACATTTCTTCGTTCGTATAAGTTTTAATAAAATACTCAAGCAAAGTGACGGGTTTTTGAGTAGGATGTAAATGACAAGTTTGTTTGTCAGAAGCAAAAGTGATAATACTTCTTGGGTATCTGTCTGTTTCTCCTCCGCCTGATATTTCTTGTTTCATATATCCATATAGTTCTGTATTGTTTTGAGTTTTAATATATTTAGTATATGAATGAATGGGTTTATGACCAGTTGTTTTTTGTGGATTATAAATTGGCAATTTTTTATAAAACACAAGAATATTTTCATGTGCTTTCATCGGCATTTTCTTTGCATTAAGATGACCTGTTGCCTGTGTTTTTTCCCAAATCCATTCATATTTAAGCATAGATAAATTAGATGATCCAAGAACTTTGTCAAAAGGAGTTTGAGCAAATAAAAGAATTGGGGCATTATCTTTGATTATTCTATTATATTGATTCCACATAGCAAATAAATCAATAGGAGTATCCCATTTACATTTAGTTATACCATAAGGTAGATCACATAGAATTAAATCAATAGATTTATCTGGAATTGATTTCATTACTTCTAAACAATCGCCGTTATATAATTGCATATTAAAACCTCTTATAACTTAGCACAGAATCACCTTGCTGTTTCCAGTTTAGGCTTTTTCTGTTAGCATGAATATAATTCACACACCTGTTGACCAAACAGTTCACAAACTTCACTTATAATATTACTATTATAAGGCGCTTAATTAAATAACCATGCTATATAGTTTAGGTTAAATATTTTTAACGAATATCCCATACTTGCTGCGAATACTACATTCCATATATAATCTAAAAATACTTCTCTTGTTCCAATTTTTCGTCCATATTCAAAAAATTGTTGTTTAGCTTCAGCTTGGAGTTTTTCATCTTTTTTAGCGATAGATTTTCTTAATTTATTTGCTTCTTTTAAGCTATATCCAGATACTTCTGAGTCCATACTTAGACGCATAATTTTTTCTTGACTATCTGCCAATCCATAAGCATCAGCTAAATATTTCCAAAGAATTTCACGCTCTTTATCATTCAATCCAAAATTTTTAGTATCTTCTATCCATTCTTGATGATTATTTTTATATTTAATATAAGAATCAATAGGTGTAATAGAACTATTTTCAGATTGTAATCTTAATAAACTATTGGCCGCTGATAAATCTATTACTGATTTAGGTTTTGTAGCTTCCAGAGCTTTAACTGAAATAGGAGTGTCAAATTGAAATACTGAATAAATTGTAGGAATAATTTTCCACATTTCAGGATTATCATAATTTAATACGTTAGGATGTATCCAATTATAATAAGTTTCTTTCAAATTTTTCCCCGGTTTTATTTTATTGTATTTAACCAAATAATCTAAAGTTTTATGAATTTTATCAGTGCATGTAGTAGTTAGCATATCAAATTTAACGCAACCTACTTGTTCTGCATCAATTAAATCATATCCAGTAATTAAAGTTCCATCTGGTGATCTCATAGCGGATAGAAAATTGGTATAAGGTTCGTTACATATAATTATACCCGCAGCATGAATCCCTCTATTAGTTACAAGTCCTTCAATTCCTAAGCAAGTTTCTTGCAACTTAGGATATTTTTTTATCTCAGAGACTAATTCATATACTGGTTTGATTCCTTTTTCTTTATTACCAAATAAACAATCTTTTAATTTAGCAACTTTACCACGATCTACGGGAATCAAAGATTTTAAGTAACCTGCGATATCATTATTAATATCTAATCCTTTGCAGGCTTTTTGTATAGCAGTTTTAGAAGAAATTTTTGAAAAAGTTATAATATTTAATACTTTATCTTCTCCAAAATATTCTTTAATTTTTGCTATAATTGTTTTCTTTTTAGAGGCTTCTGAATCATTATCAATCATTGTGTTAGCTCATAGTTATGATTTTCTATGAGATCAGACTATATCTTCATCTCTATAAGAATAGAGAGGATGGCGCTGGACAATAGGAATTTCACCATAATGTCACTTAGTCGTTGCACCTTGCCTTTTGGCCTTGGCACAGTGTTGTCATAACCCGATTCAGTAGGCCAAGATTTTCACTGTTAGCATCTTTTTAGACACACCCCGCAAGTACGGGTTCACCATCTTGTTTTCTATATGTCACCATATAGCCAGACTATGTTGTTAATCTGGAAGCTCTGTTCCACGTTCGACACTTAAAAACCTCCAGAAAGGAAAGTAGTTTCCTAATGGAACAGGGTCAATTTGAGTAACTTCTAAAAGATAATTAGTTAATGACGCAGCACTACTACCACGAGCGGGCATAGCCAAACTATTTGATTCCCATATAAGATCAATAATTTTTGACATAGAAGAAAAATAAGAAGGAATAGAAGTATTCAGTTGTTCACTAATCAATCTAAATTGTTCAAATTCTTCATTAAGTCGAGCAATATATAATTGTAAATCTTTTCCTTTATCTACTATTTTAGATTTTAATCCTTGTTCCACTTGATAAAAAAAATATTCTTCCCATTTGTTATTGTTTTTATTAAGAGCATAATAAGCAAAATCAGGATAATTTTTATAATATTCTTTGAACCAATGCTGAATAGTAAATGAATCTGGGATTTTTTCTTTTGGAATTTGAGGAATAATTGGATCATGATTAAAATTATATCCTTTTATTCTATTACAAATTTCTAAAGACCATTCAAACATTTGTTCTATTTGTTCATCTGTAAAATCTATACACAAATGTTCTCGAAGATCATCAGGAGACATAAGATAAGTTGTTGCATAAAATTCATCAACTTCTCTATCTCCTTCTTGAGAATTTAAATAAATTTTATGAATAAAAGCATCTTCTTTTTTAAGATAATGTGAATCGGAACTCGGAATAATTTTTATTCCTGTAAATTCATGACCTTTCCACATTAATCTATTGACTTTACTTTGATCGCAATTTGCATCTTTAGGAGGTTGAATTTCAAGATAAATATTATCTCTCCCAAAAATATTTATAAATTTGTTTAATTCTCCATTTTCTCCAAATGCTTTTTCCCATTTATTGTCCAATAATAATCTGCTAATTATTCCGCCCAAGCAAGCTGTCGAAGCAATAACATGTCCTTGATTGGGTTTAATAATTTCTTCTAAATCTGAATAATATGTAGGACAACGATATATTCTTCTTTGTTTCCAACTTCTTTTCCAAGCTCTTGTAGAAAGTTCTCGAAGTTGCTTATGTCCGTCATTATCTAAAGCTAATAAAATAAAATGACAGTACGGATATGTATTATGATGTTCTTTATTTATCTCATCCCATTCTTCAGGAACAAGATAAATTTCATTGCCTAATCCTAATGTAAAAGAACGATCTTTTCCCATAGAATTATAATAATTAAGTGCTTGAATATGTCCACTTAATGATTCATGATCTGTCAAAGCTATTCCAGGCAATCCTAAATCATAAGCTCTCTGAATTAGATCAGGTACACGACAAATTGTATCTGGAAAACCAAGCCCTGCATTAGAGCCAATATCCGAATGATTGTGAATACTAAAGTAGCTCATAAGTTTTAACTCCCATATGTTCCATTATACTTCTTTCTTTATCATTTAATTTATCATTCTCCCATTGTCTTTCTACAACAAAGACTAAATCTTTATAATAACCATAAGATTTCAAATATAAAATCTTTTCTTTCTTTTTTATTTCTGTAATCAATAAGGTATATTTCATTTTTATATATTACCAATTACACGCCCAATTATTATTATCGTATAATGTTGAATTTTTTGTTGTGGGTACGATTTCCCATTCTTCAATAATAGCTTGCGGATATTTATTACCATTCCATTCATTAATAGATAAAGTGATAATAGCTTCGATTTTACAATCTTCTTTTTCTATTAGTTCTACATCTTCTTTTTTAGCTCTAAATTTAATAATATTTGTGCCATTTACATTAAATTTAATTGTTGTTGTTCTATTGGTGTAAATATTATAACTGTCATTTGAAAAAGTAATATAAAACTTTGGCTTTGTTATTTTAGCTGCTTCGCTACTATTCCACAAATCTTTATTATTCTCTATTATTTGGCATAAAGATTGAGTGATTTGTTTAGCTTCAATAATAGCAGACACATTCTTTTTTATAGAAAAAGTTTGATGATTGAACCATTCAACTAAATCATTCAATTTATTTTTTTCTAATTCAATTCCACATGCTTGCAAATGTCCTTGGCATAAAGCTAAACCAGTATCATTAATTTTATTAGCAATGTCTATTGGTGATCTTAAAGAACCCATATATTTATCTTGTGTTTCTCTAATAACTAAAGTGGTTTTATGATTTGCACCTGCAATTTTATTAGCAATTAATCCATTATAAGCAGTTTCTTCATTAAAAGCAAAACCAATAATTACATTATCATATTTTTCTAAATTAGAGTTTAATTCTTTTGTCAAAGTATTCACAATTTTTCTTTGATTTTTGTGACAAAATTCACAAATATCTAATCCTTGAAAAATTGGTCTTTCTTCTACAAAACAATAGAAAAAATTATTCTTGTCTTCTAATGTTCCGGCTCTAAATACAGAGTTGATTTTAGGAGAGATAGACCAAGCTATATTATATGGACTTATATCTCTAAAAGAATATTCTTCAATCATTGCTTTTATCATTGGATTTGTTATATTATTAATTCCGTATTTAAATAAAGCATGATTTTCCAAAGATGTCATATTACACATATCAGTAACTAAACTAATAGCTACCATATCATAATATTGATTTTTAATATCAATGTCCATTTTTTGAGAATATGCTTGTACAAATTTAAATGTTACACCACATCCAGACAAAGCAGTATTCAAATTTTTACTTCTATGATGATTAATTACTATGGCATTAGAATTTATTTTTTCAATTTCATGGTGATCTAATATAATAACATCAACACCATATTCTTTAAGTAAATTAACTTGTTCAACGTCATTAGATGCAGAATCAGGACAAAATAAAAGACTGATATCACTTTGAACGATTTGTGAAATAATATTCTCTTGTTCATTTTGAACTAATCCATGTTGTTTTCCAATATGATTATAAATAACAATATCTTTTACATTCAAATATTTTTTTAAAAAAGAATATAAAAGGGCAGATGATAAAATACCATCAGCATCAGAATCAATAAGAATACCAATTTTTTCTTTTTTCTTAATAGCGTTTTGTAATCTTAATACTGCTTTATCCATATCTATATATTGAAATGGACTATCTACACAATTTAAGTCGGCACTTAAATATATGCCTACATCATTTACTCCACAAGATATAAGATAATCTTCTAAAAAATTGTTTGTTATTTCTGGTAATAATGCTTGTACTTCCATATTAATCTCCTTATGTATTTTATAATAAAAGAATAATTTATTCTTTTATTTTTTCATAACACCAACTGCCAGGACCATTTTCTGTGGAATAATATATATTTTTTATTCCCATTTTTTTTATTAAACCCATACATGCAGGACAAGGTCTGGCTATTCCATTTGACTCATCTCGTTTACTACGAACAATAAATAAATGTATTTTATTATAATTTTCTACATTTTGCTCTATGGAAAGAAGCGCATCAATTTCCGCGTGTAAAGTATTTCTACTTATTGAATCATTAGGATCGTAGCCTCTCAGTTCATTATATTTTTTTTGCAAAGGACTGGTTTTATTTTCATAATTATGCCCCATACTAATAATTTTATTTTTGTATACTACTACGCATCCAACACGAGTTTTTTTATTATCACTCAATAAAGAAACTATTTTTGCATTTCGCAAATATTTTTCTATTTTCTTTTCAGGCAACATATCGTAATTGTTTACACCTCTTTTTTTTATTTTCTTTATTTAGATTGTACCAGTTTTTCTTTTTAAAATCAATTAGTAAATCATACAATTTTAAATAAAAATAAGAGGACTAAAAGTCCTCTTATTTTTATTTAAAATTAAATTAAATTCTTTCTGCCCAGAACCGCAATAACTTCGTCTCGTTTCATAGGTCTTTCCGGACTGCTACCATCTACAATGCCAGCTTTCGTAGCCTTTGCCCAATGCCCTTCATTCTTAGACCAAGCAGGTTCATCCAATGTTTTAGCATGGAGTTCTGCTTTTTGCATGAGTTGATATGCCTGTTCATTAGTCATTTCAGAAATTAACTTTGCAATATCCACCTCTTCTTCTCCCTCCAATCTTTTGTTTACTTCAGCCGCGATTTGCCCGTGTCGATTATATAGATAGTCTCCAGGACAACTTTTATTTGAAAAATCGCGGTGAATTGTCATGTTACAACCATTTTTATGATTAATTCGATCATTTTTGTTTGTAGACCATACCAACTTCTTGATACCGTTTCTTTTACAAATATCTGTTACTAAATCTAATAATGCTGCATAAGCCTTGTTTGATACAGGCCAATCTGGAGCGCCGCCATTATTGGCTACTTCAATAGTAATAGCTCGATTATCATTAGAAGAACTGGAAGAACACCAAGACCGATTTGCTTCATCTACATACAAAGCAATTCGTCCATCACTTCCAATACCATAATTGCTACTGGCTTTACGAGATGGATTAGCAAATAAAGCACCACAAGTTTCTACACTGGCGTTGCCTGCCATACAATGAATAGTAATTGTATCAATTACATGATTCCGTTTTCCAGAGTGATTGGGAGAAAGTTTAGTATAACTAACAAGGGGACTATTACTCATCTTCGTCTTCTCCCTTTCCATTATTTATTTCTTCGAGCATAGTTTCTGGAATATCATCTTCTGAATGTATAATGGGCAAAGATGTATTTTTTTCTTCCATAAAAGTCCTTTCTTATTTAAAAAGATCAGCTAATTGTTTAGTAGGGCTTTGAACGTAAGAATTTTGTATAGCTTTCCATTCATCCATTTCTTTTTGCCAACCAGTCCATCCTTGCTCTTGAGCATACATAGTAGAAGCAACATCAATGCTGACTCCTCTTTCTCTACCCAAAATCTGAATAGCTTTTCTGTTTTCATAAAAACGATTTTTCTTTTCCATAATAATTTTTCCTTTCATAAATTATATTATCATATATGGAGTATAACTCCATTTTTATTTAATTATAATGCTTCTTGATTATCATAAAGCATTTTATATTCATTTAATGTAAAGTCAAAGGGAGAGCATTTATAAGCGTTTTTAAGCCCAATATTATTATAAATAACAGAGACTTTGGCATAACCTTTGAATAATTTCCCTAATGAAAAAATTTTCTTTTCAAAGACATCATATTCTTTGTCTCCTATATTATGAAAATCATTATCTAAAGCCAAAATAACTTTGTTTACTCCCATTTTTACAAGTTGGTTTCTTCTGTGCAATCCTAATTGTGATCCATATAAAGCTAAAACATTACTATTAGTATTAAACCAAGTATCGGCTTTTAAGACGCTTTTTTCTCCTTCTACTAATATTACTTCTTTCTTTTTTTTTATCGCAGGCCAATTATAATATATGCCATAAAATTCATTGTTGGTATTAAATTTATAACACTTATTGTTGAATAAAATTAAAGGAATATACTTAGCATAATTTATTCGATCTGGATGTAAATTTCGACATCTTATACCAATTAAATTTCCATCTTTATTTCTACAAGGAATAATAATTTGATTAGTATAATCATAATATCGTATTTCATATTTTATCATTGATTGAATACTAATACCTTCATTTATCCATCCTTCATAATACGAATTAGAAAAATTCAAAAGGATAGAATCATCATATTCTTGAAAAATAGATTCATTATTTTTAAATCTTATAAATTTTTCTAAATTTGATTGCCAATTACAAACATTGGGTTTATTAATTCTTTGGACAGATTGACTTTGAATATTAGTACATTCTAAAATAAAATTAATAGCATCTAAAAAATTACTTTTTTTATTCAATAAATTTAATCGAACTTGACAAAGAGAAATAATATCATAAGTTCGACCAGAAGTATATCCTACATAAATTTTGTTATCTTTATAAAAAACTAATTTTCCTGGGCTACCTTTATAAGCATCTTTGTTTTTATCACCTGTCCAATAATTGATGGTAGTTTCTGTTTCGTTAAAAATTGGTATATCAAGATAGTTTAATATTTTCTTATGATCTTCTATTGTAAGTTTAGATTTGAGTATTTTAACATTAATTTGTTCATTCAAATTAAATACTCCTTATTATTATTTTACAAATTTATCTGTAAAATAACTAATTTCTTTTGCCAACTCATTAATTTCTCCATAATTATTTTGGGAATCAAAAGAAATTCTAATAGTACAAGCTGCTTCTTCATCTGTTAAGCCATAAGAATTTAATACTCTATAATCAGATGCTTCAGCACAAGCAGAATGTCCAGGACTAATATAAATTGCTTTGGTAGATAAATAATTGGTTAAAGCATCTGCATTTATTCCAGGAAGATAAATTGCATTGATAGCAGCAATTTTATTTGTATTTTCTCCTATAATTTTATACTCTATATTTTTTCTATTAAAAACTGTTTTTAATGATTTCAATAAATCTTCACTATAAATATAAGTATAATCATCTTTTATCAATGCTTCTGTCATAGCAAAAATCCCATTGACATTGGGAGTTCCTGGCACAAAACCATATTCATTATTACCGCAAATATTCCCACCTAAATATTTTTGTAAACGGTCACTAATCCACATAAATCCAGTTCCTTGAGGTCCATTGAATTTATGTCCACTTGCAATAATTGCATCATAATATTCTTCTGCATTATCAGGTAATACCATGTGATGAATAGCAGCAGTATAATCCGCAATGACAAAAGTATTTTCCATTTTATGAATTAAAGGTTTTTTAATACCGGTAATATTATTTACTAATGTTTGTATTTGAAATACATAGGAAGTACATATTGGATTATCATATTGATAAAAAGATTCATGTTCATCACCGAAAATAAATACTCCATTTCCAACAACTTTAGAGTGATTAAACAATCTATTAGCTAAATCCGTTGAGCTATATCCAAAAATTACAATACCTTCATTTACATGAATATATTTTTTAATAATTTCTCTACATCTGTTCATTTCTTTTTGAGCTTTAATTCCTAAAGCATGATTAGCATGAGGATTTTTGAAAAAATCTTTCACAGGGACATAATAGCGAGATGTAGCAGCACTATCAAGATAAATCATTTTTTTAATATACCTCCTGCATTGCGTTTTATTTTGTTTGCTACTTTTTAATTAGTATATCTTATTTTTATTAGAAAGTCAATATTGAGAGCAGCATTTTTCTAAAAAGAAAAAACAGGGAAGGAATTTCCCTCCCTGTTGGATAACTTCGTTCGATCAGTTTTTATTTTACCGACGAGTCAGAACCGTCACTCGTCTCATGCAGGAGTTATCATTCCAGTCGTCATTGAGTAGTAACGACAAGCAGTTTTCGCATGCTTAGGCTTGAATATAAAGCTCTGATTTATATAGCGCCATCCAGCATCCAGCGCCACTCTCTGTTGGGTTTTTAATATTATATTATATTTTTTATAATTTGTCAATATTTTTTGCTTTATCTTCAATTCGTAAAGTAGAAAATATCGTATCTCTTTTAACAGAGATACGATATTTTTATTTAATCTTTTTAGTTTTTAGATGGTATGAGCAGTGACTGTTTTTAAGTGTAATTTTAGCTTTTCCCACACTCTTAATTCCTAATGTTTCTTTTTTGTTTCCTGTTTCTATATAATCATTTATTTGTGCCTTTATTTCATCTGGAAAAGTATCAAACAAAGAAGATATGATATTGGCCCTTCTATAATCCTCAATCAAAGTTTTCAAAAATAAAATTTGCTCATTTGTTAATCCAGAAACATTTAGATTGATCTCATTTTTATCTCCATGCCCTAACAAAATATCTGTACTAACTTTAAAAATACGAGCAATTTTAAGCAATATATCATAAGAGGGAAGCCTACTTCCATTTTCATAAGAAGATATAGATGATTTTGTTACGCCTAATCTTTCTGCTAAATCAGATTGAGTCATTTTTTGTTCTGTTCTAAGTTCTTTAATCTTATTTCCTATATCGACCATATCTTCTCACCCCTTTTTTTACAACTATATATAAAAATGGTTCTCGTTTGGTGAATAAAAATAGCTCGAATGGTGGACAATCGTGTGTAATTATGGTACACTATTTGTGAACAAAGAAAGGGGGTGTATATAATGCTAAAAATCTGCAAAGAAAACAAACAGTCCATTCTTGAAAAAGTCAAAAATGGACATCTTGATACAGCTTCTCTTTGTTCAAAAAATTTAATTGATGAAATTATTCTCGCTATGTACACCAATGATATTCTGTCTTATATTTGTAAAAGTATTCCAGATAAAAGGGCTCATAATAAGACAATCCCTTATGATATTATTTGGGCTATTTCTATTGCTGCAAAAATGAAAATAAAAACCAGTTTAACAGATATTCCCTATGCAATTAACGATCATAGGACGCTTGCAAAATTAGGATATACTCTCATTGATAATGAAAAAGGTTTAAACAAAGGGCTAATGCAAGAAGGAAGCCTCCGTTTTTTGTTTGGGAAATATGATCCAGATACATTATTTGAGGGCTATAATTTAACTGTTCAAAAATATATTATCCCCAAATTTGAAATGGAACCTAATATTCATATTCTCGACTGTACAGATTTAGAAGTAAATTTTTTTAATACAAATTATGAAAACGCTGGTATAGCATGTAGCAAGAGGACGCCTTATGGGATCAAAGAAAATGCCAGAGGATATAAACTCTCTACTCTTAGAGGAATAGTCAATGATGGTGGGCTGATAGAAGAAATTCGATTTGGACCATTAAATATACATGATTTAGCATTAAGTGAAGAAATGTTACAAACAACTTCAATGCTCAAACCAGGAGATATTTTGATAAATGATAGAGGTTTTTTGTCTCGAAGAATAATCAATTACCTTAAAACCAAAAGAAAAGTAGACACTTATATTCCGCTGAAACAAAATATGGAAATTTATAAAATTGCCATTCAAATAGCAAAAGAACAAAACGAATGGATAAAACATCCTGTTAATCGTTATAGAGATCAAAAAGTATGTTTAGTTAAAAACCTTGGCTTATACTGGACTGAGAATAGTAAGCCCTTTGATAACGATGTAGAAATTAATGCTTGTGTTGTATGGGATAGATCAGAAGATAAATATTTTATTTTTGCGACCACTGATACGTCACAGCCAGCCATAAACATTTTGAAAATATATTGTCTTCGGCCTGAAATTGAAGAAGATTATAGACAGCTAAAAGAATTCTGGAAAATAGAAGATTTCAAAAGTACAAAGCTAAATATTATTGCATTTCATATTGTTTCTGTTTTGTTTGGATATTTGTTCTTCCAATTATTTACTATGCTTCCTGATGGAGAACAATATTCAGGTAAATCATTGCCCATTATTCTAAAAAACTTTGATGTTAAAATACAAGGATTTGTTGTTCTTTATGTCGGATCAGAATGCGGGGTGATTACTATATTTGAATTAATAGAATTGTATGCAAATAGCAATAAGGAGGTAAAAGAAAAACTTAAACCGATCCTTGAGAGATTATGAGAAATAAAGGAGAATTAAAATATGTTTATTAAAAATATTGGTGTAAAAATCCAAATAATGGGACAAATAATAGGCTTCTTAGGAATTTTTGTTTCACTTATAATGATTTTTACAGGATGTGCAAATTATTTTAATTATACTTATCCAGATATAGAAGATATGAGTACAGCGATATTAGGATTTGTATTTATGTTATCTTCTATTTGTACGTTATATCTCACTCAAGGATTCGGACAATTAATTATCAATTCCGAAAAAATTGCATCTTTTATTTCAAAAGAAGATCAAGAGAATTTGCCCAATAAAACTGTTGAATCAAATGTATCAAAACAAAAAATTGTTCCTGAGCCTGTTCTACAACAAAAGAAAGAATATCAAGCACCTAAAAATGAATTTTCATATTCTCAAACTAAAAATGTAAAAAATGACAATAATAGTAATAAAGGAAAAATAATAATATCAATTATATTTGGGATTATTATTGGAATAGTATTGACATTTGTCTGGGCGCTTAATTATTAAAATAAAAGAAAATCATAAATCAATAAACAATAGAACTGTAATTTTTCAAAAATCAAGCAGGTATGAATAATTGTATGTGACTATTTTCCTGTTGACAAAATAGAGGATGGGGTATATAATAAAAATGAAAGTAGAGACGCTTTCAAGAAAGACTCTGCTTAACAAAATTTGTTTTGTAAATGTTTGCCGCTTACTGATGGTGCGGGGTATAAATTATTCGGTGCGTAAATTTTGTCCCCCACTCATTTCGGGTGGGGGTATTTTTTCTCCATTTATATTGTTTAATATGTGATAGCGACCCTGCTTCAAAGGATTATTTTAATAAGCACATTGAATTGATGAAAAGTTTGGAGCAAGATATCGAGTATGAAGAAATTAAGAGTATTGATAAGTTTTTCAATATTGAGTAAAAAAATGTAATTTTATATAAATAATTATTAAAAAATCAAGAGATGTGATGGATTTATCACATCTCTTGATTTTTTAATAATTATTTTTGTTATAAAAATAAATTTAATATTCTCTTTTTATTTATATAATAAAACAAAAAAGTATTCTTTAAGCATTATGTTTTACTCTATCATGTTCTTCTGCTCGTTTAGCATTATTAAATCTATCTAAAGTTCCTACTAAATATCCTGTAATTCTACGGATTCTATCAAAAGGCACACCATCATTTTCATGGCGTCCGCAGCCGGGGCACTGGTCTCCGATGATCCCAGAGAATCCACACACCGGGTCCCGGTCCACCGGATGGTTGACCGAACCGTAGCCAATGCCCTTCTCTTTCATGCAACGGATGACCCGTTCAAAGGCGTCCAAGTTCTCCGTGGGGTCTCCATCCATCTCAATATAGCTGATATGACCGGCGTTGGTCAGGGCGTGATAAGGTGCTTCAATGGCAATCTTGTCATACGCGGAGATGGGATAATACACCGGCACATGGAACGAATTGGTGTAGTAATCCCGGTCGGTAATCCCCTCAATAATTCCATATCTTTTTTTATCTATATTAACAAAACGTCCTGATAAACCTTCCGCAGGAGTTGCTAATAAAGTAAAATTCAATTTACGCTTTTGACTTTCTTCATCCATTCGTTCCCTTAAATGACCTACAATTTTAAGCCCTAATTTTTGTGCTTCTTCACTTTCCCCATGATGTTTTCCAATCAAAGACTTTAAAGTTTCAGCTAATCCAATGAATCCCATTGATAGGGTGCCATGCTTTAATACTTCTCTGACTTCATCTTCCCAATCTAAATTGTCTGAATCTATCCAAACGCCTTGCCCCATTAAAAATGGAGCGTTTTTTACTTTCTTTTTGCATTGTTGCTCAAATCGCTCTAATAATTGATCTATACATAAATCGACCATATTATCTAATTTCTTAAAAAATAAATCAATATCTCCTTTAGATTCTATTGCTAAACGGGGAAGATTGATTGAAGTAAAGGACAAGTTGCCACGTCCATTACAAATTTCTCTTTCAGGGTCTACTACATTACCAATTACTCTTGTGCGACAATTATGACTATTAATTCCATTAACATCAAATCTATCGCTTTCTGTCTCTACATCGTAACTCATTTCTCCATTCATATAATCAGCATCTTTAATATCAGAAATTTGAGAAAGTGTAGACATTAAAGGAGACATTGGGTAAATATTGGACCATATAAGCCCCTTTTTCTTTTTTTCACAAGTCATTGCTATTAATAAATCTTTAGAAGCTCCAAACTCTACTCTATATGCAGTTTTATTTTTGTTTTTATTATCATAATGAGTCTCATATAATTTAGCATTAAACCCTAAACTTTGGATAAGACACATTTCTTGCAAAGCGAGCTCTTTATTTACACTTCCAATTTGAGCACGTAACCCAATGCCTTTTTTAGATGCTTTTTTATTAATATATCCATCTGCATCCATTAATCCTGCTAAAAACGCAAGTCGAATTTCATAAGAAGAATTAAAAATTTCATGAGGAATGCGACGTTTTTGTTTAATTCCGCCCTCAAATAAAGAAATATATTTATTGGACATTGCAACGGAACCGCAATGAATTGTCAAGTAATTTCCTTTTTCATCACGATGATTCTCTATAATAGTAGAGTTAGGTAATAATTCATTACATTTTTGAGCAATATCATACTCATCCATACCTACATAAATATCAACCGCTCCACCTGCTAATCCAGCATCACAAAGAATAACTCCAGCTAACCATGCTTCTTCTTTATTAAAAAACGAATTAGAATTTAGATTTATAGGTTGTTGAACAGTAATAGGAGCATAACTGCCTAACGGAATATCTTGTACATAAGTACGTCCTAAACCATCAATAGGCAAAGGATGATCGTTTGTAGCTACAAGGATTCTTCCATTACTATAAACTACTTTTTTCCACCCATATACATCTAAGTTCCGTAATACTGTTTTTACTTTAACAAATCCAGAAACATTAGAATCATAAATTTCAATATTTAATTCTTCATTAGTTAAATCAAAATATTCTGTTTTTCCTTTAATAAAAGGCTCTTTATTTAATAATTCTTTTACTCGGAAAAACATTCTCTCTATACTTTCTACATAAATTATCTCATTAATACGATAAGTTACGACTGATTCCTTCGCGACACATCCCATGTAGGCAATTTCCGTCTCCGGGCGTCCTTCTTTATAATATTGAAGATTAAAAGGCGCGTCAACAAAAGAGAAGTTAGGAAATAGTCTTTTAGCTGAACAACGTATAGCCAATTTAAATAAATCATAATTTACATCTTCTGGATTATAATTTACTCCCTCTTTAACACGGAAAATTTGAATAGGGAAAATAGGAGTCTCGCCATTGCCTAAACCAGCTTCCGTTGCTAATAGAATGTTTTTCACTACCAATCTTCCCTCTGGACTGGTATCCATTCCATAGTTAATCGAAGAGAACGGCGTTTGAGCTCCTGCTCGAGAGTGCATAGTATTTAAATTATGAATTAAAGATTCCATAGCTTGATAAGTTGCTCGATCAGTTTCTTTAACTGCTTGCTGATGAGCAAATCTTTGGCATTGCCTTATCTTTTCTTTATCATTACAATAATTCATTAAGAATGCTTTCTCTTCCTCAAAATAAGGCTCGCATTTTTTTAATTCTAATTCAGGCACAAGATTTTTGTCTTTTTCGATCTTTTGAGCATTATTCTTAATATCTTTTTCTAAAATTGTGTTGTCCACAAGTAAAATTAGACTTTTAGCTAAATTTTTTAGATAAAGTTTTTTGAACGTCTTCCGCACTCCCATGGCCATGGAATAATCAAAGTTCACAATGGCTTGCCCGCCATGCTGATCATTCTGGTTGGACTGAATGGCGATGCAGGCCAGAGCAGCATAAGAAGCAATGTCGTTGGGCTCTCGCAGTGTGCCATGCCCTGTGGAGAAGCCCCCATCAAAGAGCTTAATCAGGTCAATCTGGGTACAGGTGGTGGTCCCCATAGGGGCAAAATCCATGTCATGGATGTGAATATCTCCATTTATATGAGCTTGTGCATGCTCTGGTTTTATCATAAACATCTGATAGAACTGCTTGGACCCCTCGCTGCCGTACTTGAGCATGGTGCCCATGGCTGTGTCTCCGTCGATGTTGGCGTTCTCTCGCTTAATATCGCTGTCCTTGGCGGAGGAGAAGGTAATATTTTTATAGGTAGAAATTAAAGGAGAATTTTGTTCTCTAATTTGATTACGTTGAAAACGATAAATAATATATTCTTTGGCAGTTTTAATAAATCCATTAGTCATTAAAGTCTGTTCAACTATATCTTGAATATGTTCTACATTAATATTATCATTATTTTCTGTTTCAAGCACAGAAACTACCTTATCAGTAAGAAAAGTAACCGTTTTTTTAGATTTTTTTTCTTTACTGGCCTCAAATGCTTTACCAATAGCAACTTTAATCTTGTGTTTATCAAAAGAGACTAATCTACCATCTCGTTTTTGGATTTGTTTAATCATTACGCTTTTCCCTTCCAATAGTTTTATTTCTTAGAAACACAATATGTTGTGTTTAAATTCTGTCTTTTTATTATAATATTGTATTATCAATTTGTCAAGTAATAAGATCACAATCTTCAATTCGTAAAGTAATAGCTACATCCCAAAGGATGTAGCTATTAACACGATTTTAAAAAGTATTTCTACTTTTGTTTTTTTTCTGGGAAACTCGTTCCTTCTCCCTCGGTTGACCCGAGTCATTAGCCCAACCACTTGGCGTGATGATTTAGTTTTACAATACTCCTGGGCGGCGCCCTATTCATCAAATAGGCATCACGGTGAGTATCAACCCGTTAAAAAGAGAAAGATTATTCTTCCTCTTTTTTTATATTGCGCAATATAAAATTGAACTTGCCATTCTAATATGCTTTTTATATTATAAAATAATTATTTTATTTTGTCAAGATAAATTGACAAAATTTTCAAAATTAGATATACTAATCAAAAGGAGGTGTTGATATGGCTACTTCGTCTATTACTAAAGAGTTTTTCGTAAAAGATGATACTGCATTTGAGAAGTTGAAAAAAGAATTGGACACGGAGCCTACTTTGCGTAAACAAGTGGTTGAATCTCCATCTTTGAAAAAAGACAAAGAAAAATTAGCTACCTTTATATTTCATTGAATATGTAAAAGGGAAGTAGAATTTTCTACTTCCCTTTTGCGAAGGTATACACATTAAACACCAGCTTCGCGTTAAGGTAGCGAGACACCCTGAACAGTACAAAGAAAGGTTTCCTATCGCCTACGAATGAATGATATTCTAACCGTCATTCTCGGTTTGCCAATAATAAAAGCCATGCCTTTTTTGTTTGAAACAAAACTTATTATTTTATTTCAAACATGGTGCCGGGGACCGGACTCGAACCGGCACGGAATTTCTTCCATGAGATTTTAAGTCTCAGGTGTCTACCAATTCCACCACCCCGGCATATATAAGAGAAATATTTTTGTATTTCTCTTATATCGCTTTCAGTGTTATTACTATATCATTTTTCTATCTTCTTGTCAACCCATTTTGCAAAAATTTTAATCAAAAATTTCTACCATTTCTGGAGCGTTTAAGGCTATCCATAAGCCACATTCTTTGTAATTAAAATTTTTATCACTAAATACTTGATTTTTAATATCAAGAAAATTATCATTCTTTTTTAGTTTTTTATCGCATTTTTTTTTACTACCACATTTAGAACAAGGAGATTCAGAAAGTTTTTCAATTCTTTGATACATAATAATCACCTTTTTATTCGATTCCTTCTATTTTAATATCAATATTTAATGCTTCCGAAGAAGGAGGGATAATATTATTTACATAAGGAAGATACCAAAATGGAATATATGGATTAGTACTTGAATATATTGAAAGAGTATACTCCTTATTAGCAAAATCATACATAGTATAATTAAGAGCTAAATAATTATAATCATAATTGAGGGATGCTTTTGTTACATAAAAATATTTGCTAACAGTAATTTCTTTGTTATATATATCACCCCAATTAGCCCTAAACCACTCATTGGAGCTATTTTTAAAGGCAAAAGATAAAAATCCATTAGCATTACTTAATTGTACACTCGAATTAATAGTAATTTCCATTCTAAAGAAAGAAAATATTTTATACAAATATTCTTCTTTGTATGAAAAATCCACATTTTGATACTTATAATTGTTGCTACCTGTAAAAGCTCCTCCTTGAACTACATATGATTGTTTTCCTAATAAAGTTGTTTTTTTATTTAATGACTTAAACTGGGGGGGGGGATAATCATTATCTTTTCTCCTATATATTGATTAATTCATCATATTGATTTGTACAAAAATAATCTGTATTTCTAAAACGTGCTCGATCAAAATAACGCCATACTTTTATTTTTTGATCTGCATATTCACCAAATCTTGATTTAACAATATAACTAACCAAATTTGGCATAATAGTTTCGCCCTTAAATCCTACTTTTTTAATATAGGGTTTAATATGAGCAAATTCTTTTATTCTATTTTTTACAGGTAAAGTAATACAAGCAGCATCTAATTTCACTTTTTGAGATTTGCCGCCAGAAAAACAACTTTCATCAGGAAAATCAATCGTTTTTTCAGTTCCATTTAATTGGCTCATTGTTTTTATTCCCACTGAATATTTTTCTGCCATATTTTTTAATTCCAATGTAATGTTCCTTAAAACCAAATCTTCTCTTGCTTGTACTGCTGTATTCTGTCTATATTCGGCAACGACAGAAGAATTTAATTGCACATAGTCGAAAACAGTATAATATATATTATATTTTTCTACACATTCTTTTATTTTTCTCTCTATACTTTGACAAGTAAAATCGGCCATATCTACAAGAGTTAAATTATTTTGTTTTAATATTTCTCCAGCTTTAAGAACTCTAAATTTTTCTTCTTTATTTAAAGTCCCCATAGTAATATGTTTTTCATTTACTCCTGATATACAAGCTAAAAACATTGGATTAATTTCTTTACGAGTATCTAATTCAGTATGAATAAATAATCCCGAACCTTGATAATTAGGATTAATAATAAAATCTTCTTGTTCATCATTCCAAATTTGATCTACTGATACATTGCATAAATCTGCCACTGCCATTCGAGATTTACCAGTAGATGAAGGTGCAGACTCCATTATTAAATGTCCTAAACACCATCCACGAAACAAAGTAGTTAAATACGGAGAACACAAAGATGCCCCAAAAGCAGGAGTTTCTTCAAATTCAGATAATAATTCTTCTGTGCCTTCTCCTGCTCTCATTTCATTTCTCACATATTTAACATCATACTTTGTTCTTAATTGAATACTTTTAAATTCTATTCTATTTAATATTTCCTGAATAGTAAGTTTCTCAAATTGTGCTAATTGGTTATTTTCTTCTGATAATTCATCATAAAATTCTCTAATATCAAAACCGTTATCTTGCAATTCTCGCAACAAAGAAAATTTACGAATAGTATTATAATAATACTCATAGTTATCTATAATAGATAGTTCTTTTACATTAACAATAAAATCAAGATAATTATTATCTTGTAGAACTTCCAAAAAAGCAGGTTTTGTTTTTACTACATTTTCTATTTCTATTTCTGTAATTTCTTGTATTCCATTATGAACCAATTTATTAATTGCAACATAAATAATTTTATGAAATAATTCAGGCTCAAAATCTTGTTTAGACAAAGGGAATTGAGGAAGAGTTAAAAGAGACGGTTGTTTCATTAAACACCCTAAAAGCAAAGAGGATAAATTTATATTATAAAGCATAAATATTTCTCACTTTTTCAAAAATAATAAATTAAAAAATTTAATTATAATTAATAAATCGCATGTAATATATATTACAGGATTCTTTAATATATAGCATCCTACAATACTCCCAATTAATAAAATAATGATACAAATCATCTCTTTTAAATAATCTTTTAATCCCATTGTTCTTCTTTAACCCTTCTTTTTTGTTTAATAAAAGGAATAGTATTTATTTGAATATCAATTTGTTTAGCATTCTGTTTATTGTTTTTTATTTTTTCCATAAATTTATTGAATGGCTCAATATATTTCGGAAATATTTGCCCTAATCCATATTCAAATTGAATACTATATCCTTCTATTTCTACTGCATATTTTATTACATTATAGATGTCTTTGCAAGACATATTCTTTTTTTCTACAAGAAATTTAATAAATTTAACTGTCAGTGACCAATTTACATTTTCACTGCCAAGCCATTGATCTTTAATATAATCTAATAAAACATTATAATCTGGATATGGCTCTTTTTTTACAGCGTTCTTTTTTATTTCTATTAATTGCTCATAACATTCTTTACTGCAAACAATAATATTTTTATATCTTTCATTTTGATATTTCTTGCCTCTATCTATTTCTTTACCACAAATAGAACATATACTCATATCATATTAAAACATTAAGATTCTTCCCAATCTACATTTTTTTCTTCTGCAAAATCTAATAATTTATCATAAATATATTGCAAAGAATCCTTATCTTCATTAGTAGTTTGACTGATCTTTTTATTCTCTCCTAAATATTGCGTCACTACTGAATCTACGAAGTTTTTATACTTAGCTGTATATAACGCTTTATAGATTGGTTGAATCATATTTTTTAAATCTTCATAAGTTTTACTTTTTTCTTCTTTAACCTTTTCTTTTTTACTCTCTTCTTCTGCGAAAGTAATTGCTTTTACCCCTAATTTCTCAGCTTCTTTTTCACAAGCCAACTTTATAGCATTCTTCAAATTTTCTTCTGTAAAAGGATCAATGATCGGTTGACACTCTGTATATCTACTACGCGCAAAAAACTCTTTATGCTGAACACAATGCCCTCTGGATAAAATAGGAATCCCATCATCTCCAATTCCTTGTGATTCCAAATAAATCATAAAATCAGGAATATCTTTTAAACAATTACCTGCTTTATTGAATGTTGTCTTAGGAATAATATATTCATATTCTCTATTCTTTTCATCTTTCATTGTTTTAATTTCATCATGAAAAATAAGAACAACACAATATCCTGACAAAGCCAATTTATTAATTTGAATATCAATTTCTCTATTTAGAGAAGCATATCCTCCTCCATAAGGAATAGCACTAATTTCATTGATAGGATTAAAATCAGTAAAATTAGCAGACTGTTCTTCATTATAACGAGAAATAATATATTGAGTGCATAAACTTGGAATTTTATCAGCTGTATCTACAACTACACAATCATACATTTCACGAACTTTTTCTTTCTTCTTTTTATTCCTGGTAGTAAGCTGATTAATAGCATCTCTAAAGTCATGCCAATTCTCAATATCATATACATAAAGATCGCTTTGTGCATTATACCCTTTTTCAGTAGCTAACCAAAGAGTTTTGCCAGAAAACAATCTTGCAGAAACATAAGATTTTCCTGTATTATTTGTTCCATAAATGCCAATAATTTTTCCTGCTAATCCAGTAGTAATTGTAGTTTTAGTAATTTCAGTGATGTCAAATTTTCCCATAATTTCACCAATTTAAATCTTCAAAATCAAAATTATCATCATCATTATCAAAATCTGTGTCCCAAGGAGTATTAGTTGTCGCCTTAGATTTCAACCTTTCCTTAGCAGCCTCTTTTTTTGTCTGAAGTAAAGTTCTTTTGTTATCATCTTTACTTTTCCCTACTAATTCGTTCAAATAATTTTCTCTAATTTTAATAGCTTTATCCATAGTAGTAGGATTAATCCAATCAGTTTTAACAAGAACTTCATTACCATTTTCATCTGTCTCTACAAGAGATTCTGGTTCTTCAATCTCATCTTCCCCACCTACAAGAATCAATTCTTGAACATCAAAACCATTATTAACTGTAACTTTTGTTTTTCTTCCAAACTTCTTTTCTCCTACGCGTCCTCCAACATGTCGTGCAATAAGCTCAAAATCAAAAGGTACAGTCATTCCCACTTCATAACAATCTTCAAAATCTTCAGCCAAATCTTCATTCACAATGGCCTTTACAGGAAAGCATGCGCCTTTATTATCAGCACCATAAAGAGTTAGTAACAAACGCCCTGTTTCTTCTTCATTAACAATTTCTTTTTTGATAGACTGAATATAAAGAGTTGCTTTAAGTGCAGTTCCAGTAGAAACATTTTCATCTAATACAGTTTTTGCTTTTTGTGCTTTATTAACATTCCATCTCAAAGTAGTGGAAACATTTCCTTGTTGATTAACATAATCATTAATTCTTATAGTTCCTTCTACATTTAAAGAGGTGGGAATTTCATCATCTTTTCTGTCAATTTCAGGGACCCATTCCAACATTTTAAGATACATAGGCCACATCGGATTCTCTTTTCCTTTATTAGTGAGATTAGTTCCATATACATTAAATGTATGAATTCCATTCGCTGTTCTCACTGTGAATCCGCCATTAATTCTTTCTCCTTCGACTTTTTCAGATTGACCATTTTCATTTGTAATTTTAATATCACAAACTTCCCGCTTCAAATTAGTTTCATACAAGGTGCCAACACATCTAAAATAATTCTTTGTTCTTTGCAAAATAGATTCATTAATACTCATACTTATCCCTTTCTTAAAAACAATCAATAAAAAATATTACAATTTGGACAATACCATTCATTTACATTTTTTTTATCTCTATACTCTAATTCATTATATTCTTCTGTAAAAGTATAATAATCTAATTCATCTCCACAAACAACACATCTATTCATTCTATTTAATTCATTTTTTGCTTGATCTGATAAATAAGATAATAAATAATTGTCTGTATTTAAAGCTGATAAATATAAATAACAATCAGCTTCTATATCTGGGTAATCTTCAAACATTAAATGAATAGCTTCTAATACTTCAGGAGTCATATTTGGCTTTCTCATCTATTGACATTCCTCCTTTCTTATTTATTTTCTTTTGTCATTATTTGTTTTCTTCCTCAATTTGTTTAAGACTTTCAACAAAATCGTTTACAAATTGCTTTCTTCTTTCTATACGTCTAATTTCATCTTCATATTGTTTTTTAGCACGCTCCATATTATTTTTACGCACATTAATTAGTTTTTGTATATATTTAATCGCAGCTTCATCGCTGTCATCAAACGGCGTATTAATAATTTGTTGATAACGCTCAATACCTTCAGAAAAAGAATCGCTTATATTAATTTGTTCAAGAGCAAATTTCTTAATAGAAAAACATTCTTCATTCGGAGGAATCCATCTCTCTATTTCATTGCGAATTTTCTTGTAACAAGCGCTTTTTGCTTTCAATTTTTCAAGATTATTCATAGCATGATAGATATTATTATCATATTCTATTTTCATACGTTTTTTTGCTTCGTCTAAACTTATTTCAACTACTTCTTCTAAAGAGCGTTTAGCATTCTCATAATTATTTTTTTTATATTTACTAATTGGACGAGTTATAGATTCATCTTTTTGAGCACATAATAATAAAAAATCTTTACCGTTAGTAATTTCTCCGTTTTCAATATAAATAGTATATCCAGTTGCCATATACAATGCCCTTCTTCAATAAATATTAAAATGCCATAGTCATCATTGCTTTGTTAATTGCTTCTTGATCGTTTTTTATATAACCCATAGTGGTTTTAATATTACTATGGCCTAAACTATATTGGATTATATGTAATGGAATACCACTATTCGCCTTAGTCGTTGCAAAAGCCACTCTAAGCCAATGAGCAGAAACATCTTGCCAAAAAGGAATCTTAGCTTTTTTCGCTACTTGTTTTAACATTAAGTTGAAATTATTATTTTTCACCGATTCATTTCTATTGGTAATAAACAGAGGACCATTTTGTTCACCTCTAACCAACAAATATTTGTCTACTAAATTTTTAGTATCATCATTGATAAAAATTGTTCTTCGTTTATTACCTTTCCCCACAACCTCAATTTCTCTGCCTAATTCACCTGTCATATTATGAAATTGATCTAATGTAATACTAATCATTTCATTAAATCTTAAACCAGTTGTAGCTAAAAACATAATCATAGCTTGATCTCTTATATTAGAACAATTATTAATTAGTTCTCTAATCATGTAAGATTTGGGGCAATGTTTTTGTTTTATTTTCAATGTTGGAAGATTAATTTGAGAAACAGGATTCGTTGTAATTTGATCGGTTTTGACTAAAAAATCAAAATAATTTTTAATTGCTGCTTTCATCAATCTTTTGGTATTAGAGGATAAATCATTATTAGCAAGCCAATTATTGATGTCATTATAGTCAATATCTTTTTCTTTTTTTCCTATAAAATCTAAAGCTGATTGTACATAATGAATATAAGAAGAAATGGTATTAGGAGACCTGCTTTCAGCTTTCAAATAAGTTAAATAATTTTTATTCATCTTATTGCCCTCCTCTAATTTTCTATAAATACAATATCATTTTTATATATAAAAATCAATAGACAAAATAAACAAAAACCTCCTCTATCCAGAGAAGGTTTTTGTTTATAAAATGAAAGTTAAACATGCAAAAGACAAAATGCTTCAAGAAGTGTAGGGAAATAAATTCTCTACTGGTGATTCATTGGAGGCTTGAACTCCAGACTTCCTGCTTAAAAGGCAGGTGCTCTACCATCTGAGCTAATGAATCATAATATGATACATTAATAGCTTTAAACATACCGATGTCTTTCTCTTTGAGACCGATTTTTATAGAGATGTCCTCCCTTATTAATTGACTAATTCCTTGGGAAAATCAATATCTCAATCATACCTATTATTGGGCCTTCGCCCTACCTCCATTGTCTTCTTACAATATTCTGCCACCAGGAAGATAAGTCTGAGCTTCGGGGAGCGACCCCTAACTTCTTACCCCAGTATCGCAACAGGCCAAGCCATATTGCATACATAAACCCGTATGAGACTGTTTACTCATAAATTTCACCGTTTATTCAGACAAATTTTATTTACCAAAACTATTAAAAGTATCAAATAGATAAATTTCTAACCCGTCATACGGCTACTTTAACCGGCGACTTTCGTTATAGCAGAATTTCTTCTGCTTCAAGACGGAGCGTATTGTTGGCCTACCTCTGTCATTATAGTTGCCACGCTATAACCCCTTAGGCTTATTTTTCCACAGGAAACGTCTATTGCTACGCCCGAAAGTTCCGTGCATTTTGCAGCGACAACTCTTGGCAACACACATTTTTGTTGGCGGTTTCCGCCTCCCTACGGTATATCACTATACCATAGCCGCCCAATCGAACAGGTATCCCTATTCAACCAAACGGAAATTACTGTGCGTCTCAGAGCACTAACATGCTTTGTTCACTGAGTTAATAATAGGCATGATTCAGATATTGATTTATCAAGGTTCATTCATTACGTGATTAATAAACGAGCTTAAAACGCTAAAATAAAATTTTAATCAAACAATTTTACAATTTGAAAAAAATTGGATAAAAACCTTTATATTGACGCAATTTTATTGGGTTTTTAGAATTATAATTCAAAATAGAGCTAAAATTTCTGGAAGATAAATTGTACTTTTTAGCAAATTTTCTCGTACCTTTGAATTTGCCAAGCAAATTCAATTCAAGATCATAAACATAAAACTCTTTTGCATAATTATCAAATTGTGCTTGCGCAGATCGGTTTCCATTATATTTAATATTATAAGATTCAGTACACCATTCAAGATTACCCACGTAACAATTTAATTTATTTTCATCTTTGTGATTTACCAATGGTAAATTGTCTGGATTAGGAATAAAAGCCAATGCAACAGATCTATGCGCTGTCATTATATAAGATTTTTTGTTTTTATGAAGGTTATACTGTTTATATCCATCTTTATGCAAGCTCCATTTCAATTTTTTGTGAGTATATAAACTATAAATGTCGCCCCATTGATTTACTTGATATAAACCTTCATACCCTGGAATGTCTTTCCAAATTTCTTTTTCATGCATTGTCAATCTTCCTACCAAAAACTAAAATTTTAGGTAGAAGTGGGAAGTCGTTCTTCCCACTTCTAATAATCCTATATGGTGGAATGGGGAGGATTCGAACCCGCCTATCTTCCGGTTATGAGCCGGCTGCTGATGCCATATTAGCGTCCATTCCATATTAGAGACCGAAGTCTCTATTATTTTTCAAATGTATAACCCATAATATTTAAGTTTAACTGTTAGTTTTCCACTAATACCACTTAAACTCGTAAATCTGGCTTTTACTTTTAAATTTGAAGTTTTACTACCATTCGATATATATTTTTCATTAATAGTTTTATATACATAATTGCCTGTTTTTTCATCATAATTATATTCAACCAAAGGAATAAAAAAACTAAAATTGTATTTTAGATTTGCTTTTGTTTTTTTATCAAAAAAATTGATAGTATAAATACTTAATAAATCACCTATATCTATATTAAAAGTTAAATTATCTCTCGATTGACTAAAATTACTAAATTCTACTTCGCCAATAAATACAAAGCCGAAATAAGTTTCTAAATCATTAAAGAAAGTTATTATTCTTGAATTTTCTATTCCAGAACTAATAGTAGTGCTAAATTCCGTCTTTCCTTCTTCAATTTTTATTAAAGAAGGTGTATCCAAATAGGGGGGGGGATAATCATTATCTTTTCTCCTTAATCAACTAATTTAACTTGCTTTTCAACATATCTAAGTTGTTCTGTCAACTTATTAATTCTTTTTGTATTTACAGAAGGATTCCACTTATTGAACGTAGCCTTAAACATTTGATCTTTCAAAAATTCATATTGCTTTTCATAATTCTTCATGTTTTTCCCTCTTTAATTATTTAATAAAATTAAGCCGCTTTTTGAAACCAACTAATAGGAAGAAATTAGTACGGCCTATGAGGTAAATGATAGTTGAGTGCAAGACTAAAGACATGAACTTTTATCTTGCATATTTTCTTTTGAATTTTGGATGCAACTTTTTCGTTTTCAATTTTCCAGCTCGTTTTTCGTTTTCAATTTTCTGTTTAAGACTTTATCACATCATTTTTGGATTGTCAAGTCTTATTTGAAAAAATTTTGCAACTTTTTCGTTTTCAATTTTCCAGATCGTTTTTTATATTATATTATTATGTCAATTATATAATTGCATTAATAAAAAATATGCCACCATATGGTAGTTTTCAAATATTTATATTAAAAATCTATCATATTTTAATCAAACAAATATAATTCCCAAATAAAAATAAAAATATTTACACAATTATTTATTAAATAGTTATATCATTTTAATAAATAATTGTTTATTAAAATGATAATTTTGCCAACTATTATTATCAGATATATTGATTAATATTATTTTTATTCATAATCAAAATTATTTTCTATAAATATATTGATTAAATTTGTCACTTAAAATAAAAATAAAATATTCTGTATTATTACCATTTATCTTTTTTTTATTTAATCATTAAAAATAATAAATTTGTCGATTAATTATTTTATTTGTTTCTGTTTTAATTATAAATAAAGTTCTTTCTATTTTTAATTTTATTTTAAGTAATATAAAATTACATTATCAAATCTTCTTTCAAAAATAGAAAAAATTTTATTTATAATTATATTGTTTTCAAACTATAAACAATATAATTATAAATTACTATTTACTATTTATTCAATAATATCTTTTTCCATTATTTTTTCAAAAATTTTTTCGCTTTTTTAATTCCCCTGCCCCGTGAAATTTTTGTTTTTACGTAATGTGCGAGGGCTATTTTTCAAAAACATTTTCTTTTTGTGGGTTTTTCTTATCTTTTAATAACAAATTTAACTGTATTAAGCAAATAATACAATTTTCTTTATTATCAAAAACAAAAAGAATAAATTACAAATTAAATTTTATACCTCAAAAAGTAATATCTTGTTCGATCCTGAAAACAATTTAATACAATTTCTATTAAATGACAAGATCAAAAATGTCCTCTATTTAATATAAGTCACCTTATTATATATATTTCAATTTTCTTGAAAAAATACCTAAAATTAAGTATTGAAAATTGCCCTCATAGATGCTAAGATGAAAGCATGAAAGGGAAACACCTACGGACATAAGAAAGGAAGATATAAAATGTATATTAAAGGCCTTATTATTAATTATAATAAATATCTCGAAAATAAAATTATCGAAAAATGGATCAAATTTCCCATTAAAGACGAAGCATTACAACAAGTTTTTAAAAGAATTGGATTATTATGGAGCGGTGAAATAAAAGATAGGCTCTATATTTTTTATGATTGGAAATGTAGCTTTGCACATGATTTTAGCACCTATGAAACTATTGAGGCTATGAATTATTATGCAAATCAATTAAAATTTTGGGACGAGCGAAAGTTCTTAGCTGCTTGTGAGTGTTGGGATGCTAAAACTCCATTAAATCTTGGACCTCACATGTTTGAACTTTATTCCGAACTTCATGACGAAGAATCATTAGGAAAATATTTTGCTAATAAATTTGTAGATTTTCATAATAATGAAACATTAGAAAAATATTTCGATTTTGAGCGTTATGGAAAAGACGTGGCTTTATCTATGAATGGTCGTTTTACTAATTATGGTTTTATTCGCCCTCTGCAATTAAAATAAAGGAGAAAAACAATGCAAAAAACTATCAATTATATTCCTGAATCTGATCTTAAAAATATGGTAAAAATTGCAAAAGGTCTTTGTATTAGTATTTTTTGTCTGGGCATTGCACTTTTGATTACTTTAGGAATTATTCAGGAAAAAAATACACAAATTGTTGAAAATACAAATATGTCAAGCTATTCTGTTTTAGAATAAAATAAATAAAAATAAAACAATGAAATTACGAAAGGAAAATAATGATGGTTTATTATTTGGCTGATTCTTGGCAAAAAGATTTTGCAAAAAACTTAGACAGAATTATCAAAGAAAAAGGCACAAATTATCAACAATTAGCCTTATATCTAAATATGGAACGTTCTACTATTCGTGGATATGTTACGAAAAATAGGATACCTTCTTTGTTTACCGCTCTTTCTATTGCAGATGCTTTAAACGTTCCAATCCAAGAACTCGCCTTAGCGTATGAAATGGAGAAGTATAAAAATGAATAAAAATTTTCCAATATCTTCTGAATCAATCTCAGCTTTGAAATATAAAAAAGATCATAACATACCTTCGCACATTGAGTTGAGAACTTCCAAACAATGGAAACATATAGGGTATCAAGTAAAAAAAGGTAGCATCTGTAAATATAGATTCAGAGCCCCTCTATACTCTCATGGTAGAACAAGAATCGTGGAGCAATCTTTCTTTACACAAGATCAAGTTGAAAAAATACCTAAAATTAAGTATTGAAAATTGCCCTCATAGATGCTAAGATGAAAGCATGAAAGGAAAACACCAGTGAAAGACAAAACAAGAAAGGGGCCAAACATGAAAGAAAAAATCATTGTTATTTGTATGCTTGTTCTTTGCTTCATTCTTGGGCATGTTGCCACTATGTATACAATGAGCATTGAAACAGATGGAAACGGAGACAGCGCATATATTTCTGTATTTGGATTAGAGTATTTCAAAGGAATCAACGGTTATACTGTAAATTAATTCATAAAGGAGCAATTATTATGAAAAAGCAATTAAAATTGGCAGGAAAATATTTTTGCGGCAATGAGATTAGCAATTATGGAAAAGAGCACGGGTTTCTTGATTATGATACTTTCTCCAGAGCTTTTGACCATGTTCTAAACAATTCTATTTTTGAACTTGGACAAGGTATTGGTTATGGATGGGAATTGGTTAATGGCCTTGACTTTGATTATGAAGAAGAAGAAATTATTGAAGAGCCAAAAGTTTTTCAATGGTATATTGTTTCCGATTCAGGTGCGCAAATAATTCAAGATTATACAAACGAAATTCTTTATTATCATGATGAACTTGATATTTATTTATGGGGTGTTACGCATTGGGGGACTGGATGGGATTATGTATTAACAGATATCCCTTGTAATTGTGGATACGATTCTAAGGACTTGTCTTGACTTATAAAGAGGAGAGTAGAAAAATGACTTTCAAGGAGCTTGAAGCCCTTATGGTTAAACATGGAGCAGTAATCCGTGCGATTACAGAGAATGAGCGTATCATAGTTGAGAAAAGACATGCCGATCAATTTCCAAACGCGAAAATTAAATTTCTCCCTGAATTTAATAGAGAAATGTTGGTTGAAGTAAAGCCCTGTAAACACGGTGGACAATTTGTCTTGGAATGTATAAAACATTCGGGCGCTACTGTAAAATTTAATGGAAATCATTTCTTTGGATCACTTGACGAAGTCGCCGAATACTTGGCGGGTTTGGAGGAAGTATAAATATGAAATTGGTAAATACTTTCGTTTATTTCAAGTGATTTACGGAACGGAAAGAAAGAGAGGCATAACCTCTCTTTCTTTTTATGTGCCCATTGGAAACCTATAGACAGATCAGCGCGAAAAAATTATCTTGATTGTTTCAGTTATGGCGTATGTGTATCTAAATGTGAACGGCGTTTATAGATAAGGAATACAGAATAAAAGAGAGAGGAAAAATCCTCTCTCTTTCTTTTTTTATTTTCTTATTTCTATTTCTCAATTAGGGCCCCCAAATACTTAATACTATACTCTATAATTGCCCAGACTTAACAAGGTAATTATAGGATCCCAAAAATAAAAAAAGAGATCCCCTATCTTGAAATTATAATTCCTAATTCTTTAATATGATTTTCTGTGAGGCCATTAAAATGCCCTGTGAGCTATCCTAATAAGCCCTTATACCTTTACCTATCTTGATTTTGAAAATTGATTACAGAGGCCACCGGCAGGCCACAGGCTATCTCAGTCCCTTCCCTATTCTCATATTCAGAATTATATTATATATTATATATTATATATTATATTTCTTTTCTCTTCTTCTTTTAATGATCACTATGATCGTCTCTCTTATCATCAAGCAACGTCAAGGACAGACACGGACAAAGAGAAAGAATAGATAGAGCTAAGAGAGTTAAAAGATTAAAGGCATAGATGATTATAGATATAAAGGATAGAGTAGGAAAGAAAGGAATGGTCTTTGATTTTTGAAAATGGGAAATAGTGTGGGCATAGATTGTATATGATATGTAAGCAAGAAAAAGTGTATAATAGTGAGTGAGTGAGTGAGTGAGTATTAAATGTTTAATATAATTCCGTAATGTGTATGAAGTAAACTTCACATTTGCCACCATATGGTAGTTTTTTAACACCTGTTAAAATTTTTATATCATAATAGTATATTATTATATAAAATTACAAATGTTTTGTTCAATTTATATAAAAATATGGGGGCTTGTTTGGGATGAGTTGTTTAGTTTGCTATTAAAAAACCCGTGTAGTCATACACACATAGACACATGTAACCAATTTACAGACACATGTAACAAACATGATACATATAACAGACACATACAATCAATACCTATAATAGTCATGACACATGCAACCAATATACATAGTCTAACAACCTCTTTCATATATTTTTCTTATATTTATTATTATATTTGCTTATATTTATTACAATCTCTTCTAATATTCTATATTAGATAAAATATATATTCTTATTACTAATAGAGAAAAATTTTTATAAATTAAAGATCAATAAAATAAATTTTTAATTTTACTTGACATGTTCATAAAAAAGTAATAAAATAGATAGGAAAAAACTTAAAAAAATATTTTTGTCTATTTTCTTGTTCATATACTGTAATATATCTATATATGAACATGAATTTAGACAAAAATATTTTAGGAATACAATTTCTTAACGAAAAAGTGCGTCGCCTTTTTCTAAAATTGTATAGCACAAAAAATAGACAAATAGACAAAAATGGAGAAAAAAAGATGAAAAACATTCCTGATAATTTGGCCGAAAAAATGAATGAAATTAAAGGCCAAGAATTAAAATATGGGCCCTTATGTGAGTCTTTGGGGCTTTCTAAAAAAGGTGGATATTCTAAGCAAAAACAATTAGAAGATTTGGCCCTCTATTGTGATCTTCAAATACTTAGCAGCCCTACGAGGTATAGAATTGATGAAGTCTATGAGAATGAAATAAAGGCGTTTTCTAAACTTAATAAGAATAATAAATATCAAAATATATTTGATGCTATTGTTTATCAAACTTTTCAAAAGAATGATGGCCGCACTTTGTTTTTGTCTAATACTGAGCTTTTAAAATTATTTGGCCTTGTGAATGATAATTTTATCTATTCTTGTAATATTGATACAATGTCCGCACTTGGAAACGAATATATCAATTTTCCTGAAATATCGGCCACAGCAAAAAAAATATTGGTCAGATGGACTTTGACCAAATTAGAGAATATGGCAAAAAGAGATTTAATTCGTCTAAGCTCTGGATATAGATTATATTCAGAACATTATGGGCACCATGGTTATTTTATTCTCGGGCATAATGTCCCTTTAGAAACAGACTTAGATAAACAATGTATGGCCCTGTTAAGTAGAGCCAAAGAAATTGCTGTCCCTGGATATGAGAGTGGATGGTTATCTGATAATAAATATAAATTTTTGAATAAAACAATAAAAGAATTATGTGCAAAAGAATTTGACGATCAGTATATTTTTCTTAAAAAAGTAATCAGTTTATCTCCTCCTACTGAAAGCAGAATTACAGAAAAGTTACAAAAAATATATCAAGAATTTCCTGAACTTAAAACCATAAATCAAGAATCTTATAGAAAGATCATGTCCACTAAACAACTTGATTCTTTCTCTGGCGAAACACGGCGTAAATTTAGCGATATTAATATTAAATTAGAGCCCAATTTTTTATTCAAAGACATAATAAAAAGAGATGTATAAAAATGATTATACATCTCTTTTTTATTTTATTTTATTTTTTTATGAAGGACTACCAGTTATTTGAATCCATATATCATTTATTTCTAAATCTTCGGGCTCAGTTTGAGAAATTATAACCGGCTTTTTTGTCCATGTCAATTTATTATCTTTTACAGTCAATATTTCTCCTTCATTGGCTACTCCGTAGGGGGGGGGGTATTTAACAACATTCCCTATACTCATTTCCTCATTTCCTTCCTATATAATTTTAATTATATATCCATAAATATATTTTATCTACTGTGACATCACCTTCTGACACCACAGAAACATCAAAATATATTTGATTAATATTATTATTGCTGTGAGCTATTTGTAATTGTATTCCACTAAAATAATCAGCATCAACATTGGACGGAGAAAGAATTCTAAAAGAATAAATATTGTTTATTTCTTCTTTTACATTTTGAAAAATAAATGGGATCAACAAGGTGTCATTTGCTCTATTTCCTGTATAGTTAAGAGTCGCATATCCTTGTATAACTGCTTCTTCAGAATTGCTCAATAGAATAGTTTTTCTTCCTATACTCACCACAGGGGGGGGGGCATAGGTTTCTAATTGATCTCCACCGGAATGTTCGTTACAAATATTCACTTGGTAAGTAATATTACTTATTTGTTTTTTACTATATGCTCTTTGTGTTATACTTTTTACTGTGCTCCTTATAGCATCTATACTATACACATAATATCTCACAACTTTTTCGTTTGAGAAAGGTAGAATCGAACCAAATATAATTATCACTCCAATTTTCTTCTAATAATTATTGCAGGACCTTGTCCTTCTTCTCCTTCTTCAGTATATATTCTATCATCAACAGCAAAAACATATTGTCCTGTTCCGCTGCGCCCACCTGAACCGTATCCTACAGTATCATTGGCATCTTTAATAGCATACCCGCTTCCGCCGGACGCTTTTTCATATCTAAAACCAGAAGTGGGACTCGTTTCCACTTTTTTCGTCCCATCTTCTCCTTTTTCTGCCATTAGAGTTTCTGACACCTTAACATTCCCATAACTACTTGAATCGGTGTTAAACGGAGCATTACTCCATTGATAGCCAAAAGCCATAGCTGGTGCCCATGTTGAAGGAGATGTATCTTTTAAATAATATCTTTTATCTATATCTGGACCAAAAATAAAACATGCAGTCTGTGGTTCTACATTTGCGCCATAACAAGTCATTGGCTGATCGCCAATATAACAAATATATAAATCTGGTGTTTCATTCTTTAATACATTTGATGGCGTTTTTGACCATGGAATTTCAGTCTTTATAACTGTTTCCCCTGTTACTGCTTGATTATTTCTATAATTTTCTAAATAACCTACTAATTGATATGTTCCTGCTTCTGGCAACACACTTGGAATTTTACTATTTAATTCCATCAATACTTGAGATACATTAGTACCAGTAAAACCAGTAGTATCTTTACTTAATTTGATTTGAGTATCTAATGATTCTGGATATAATTCATCATAATCAGAATCATTCTTTTGTTTCATAGTAATATTATATTTAGACATTATCATTAGCCTCCTTTAGGGAAGTAACAATAATGCCCCCCCCAGTTTTAAGTTTTGTGTAAAACAATTAAAATTTAATTTATTAAATTTCATAATAACACCTTTTAGAAAAATATTTGTTCTTTAACTGCTAAAAACAATAAAATTATAAGCAATATAATTTGTAATACAACTTCACGTATCATTTAATTGCTTTTCCCTGTAATTAGTTCAGAATATGGCAAACTTTCAATCCATTCACAAAATTCTTTCCATTCATCTAATTTATGCCCTTTACGAGATTTATAAATATTAGCTAAAACCTCATAATTTAACATAACTGTACGTTTTTGATTATAGGAGCATGGAAGTAATTGAAGAATAGAATACCAATAATGTTTATCTTTAGTTTCAAGATAATAATTTCGTAATTGATTAAGATTATCCACTAAAGATTTCACTTTATCAGAACCAAAGAACGCTTCTGATTTGTTACAAATTAAATGTTCAAAACTAAAATCAGATATCTCAAATGGTTTATAAGTTAGTCGGTGCATTTTACTTGTAGAGTTTGAAACTGTTCCAACTTTGTATGTATCAAATTCAGTAAGCCAATACATAGGAGCCGTAATATCTACATAAACCACAATCATTCGCATAAATTTACGATGATCTGTTCCAGCCCTGCTTAAACGCATCATTAAATCAAAATCATTTGATCCGAGACCAGGGTATTTTGAATTAAATGTAAATTCGCTATCGCTTCTATCCCAACTGTTCAATGGGTTTCTGGTTCCCATAATTATTGAAAGCCATTGTTCAGAAGAAGGAAGCACCACATTTTCAAATTTAATCATTACTTAATTCTCTTTCATATTTACGATTATTCATAAACTCGATAAATGCTTGATGACAATCAGGGCAAATATCAAAGTAACTCATTTTATAATTATCAAGAAAAAGACAGATACTATTCCATCTTTGATCCTCTATTGAGTTATAAATCTCATATAACTTTCCACAAAAATCACATTTCTTTGCATCCATAATAAATTTTTCAAATAAAAATTATCTTGTCTTCTGGAGGGGCCCAATTAAAATAAAGACCCTTTTCCTCATGCACAGATATAATTTCTTCTTTCCCACAACTTTTACATTTTGCTATTACCAAAGTTTTATGATAATTTTCTATAATAGTCCAATTATGGCCATTAACAAAACAATAATATCCCGTTAAATCTTTTTTCATTTTAATTATTCAATTACAGTATCCCAGTTAAAATCTTTGATAATTTCATAATCTTTTGGTTCTGCACCTAATGATAATAAATAATGTTTTAATTTATTATAATGAGTCCTGCAAGATTGAACATGGTCATCCATAGACTGTTTTAATTCCAATACAGTCTGTGTATCAATTTCACTTTCCATTTCATTATTCGCATGATAAGTAATAGCATTATCAACAGATAAAGTATTAACAGGAGAAGTAATTTTTTGATACATATTATTAATATTAATTTGATCTGCTAAAGACAAAGAATATTGCTTTCCATTATATTCAATACCAGAAATAATCTTTCTTTCACACTCATTGCTAAGTTCTTGAATAAGTTTTTCTGTTTTTACGAACATAAAACTTCCATCTGCTTTTTTCTTACGACCCTTTGAATCTTTTTGCATTTCAAACTCTTCTTCGGTCATTTCTTCTGCACCTTCTGGAATTCTGGATAAATTATCAATCATTCCCATTTGACCAGGGTGCCCATTTTCATCTCTAATACACCAATAATACATTTAATTGCTCCTTTTTAATGCTACAATATTTAATCCCCATAAACTATAATTATTATCACTACCTGATTGTAAACCAAAATAGCATGTGATATTATTATTATCAATATTACCTATCATCCATCTGGTACGCAAATAACCTGATGTTGCATTAGTAGAAAATTGACAACTATAATCTTTTGATAATATATTACTACTTGAATTATGATAACTGATTAATCCATCAATCTGTGCTATTTGTGAAGGACTATAATCAACTCCATAAAATTCTTCTATTACTCCCCAAGCTGTATAATCTAAAGTTGAGAATGTGGCTCCAGCATAATTTTCATTTATTTTAAAATTATTGAAATCATATCCAAAGCCTATTCCATATTTTTTGTTATTTAATGTACTATATATTTTATCTATATCAGGGCCTATAAAAAAAACGCCAGTTTCAAAATCACCTTTGGTTTTTTTAAATGGAGTATTAGAATTTCCTACCCATAATATATATAAATCTGCATCGTCTGTTGGAGCCGATGTCCATGGAATTTCAACTTTATTTACTACATTAGCAGTCATACTTTCATTATTTCTATAATTTTCTAAATAGCCTATAATCTTATAAGAAGAACCTGCCATACCACCTGGAATTTTACTATTTAATTCCATCAATACTTGAGATACATTAGTACCAGTAAAA
>OGPA01000101.1_pt1 | contig 94925 bp, 73 predicted proteins | sample 1552841 | NCBI WGS metagenome assembly OGPA01 (sample SAMEA2579916, study PRJEB22360) | human gut metagenome
AAATTTCCATGATACCAGCCAATAGCATCATGTTATAATGCCCTCGTGACACACCGACACCGCCATTATCATAAGGCCAATTGCGGATAGCAAAACGGTTCTCTTCAAATCCCGCCTTCGAGCGGATAATGAACGTAGACGAACCACCGCCATCCAGATTGATAGCATCCTTCGCTCCCAACGCTTTCATGACAGCTCCCATTTCAGCATACCTCATGCCATTGGAGTACCAAAAGTTACGTCCGTCGGCAACCAAAATATAAACGACATTATTGTCCGTCACGCCGATAGCCGTCCGGGGTTCCAGTGCTGTCGATGTCTGAGGAAGCACATTCCCGTTCGTCATCAAACGCACGCGACCGCCCACCGCTTCCTGAATCTCATCCTTATAAGTATCATATTCGTCATACGAGCCAATCACCGCCTTCTTACCCTTCGTGACGGCAAAGAAAGTACATACATTATCGGTCATCGTATTCTTCAAGCATACCCCGTTCCGGTAGTAAATGCCTTGCGGTGTTCCGTCCGTAGCAAAGAAATCACCATTCACGGCAGCCAGAACACGGCTGCCCTGTTTGTCGTGTGCCAATGCCTGCAACGTCATTTGTTGTTTCGTCTTGAGCTTGCCTTCGTCTTTGGGAGACGAAGCCTTCATCGTCAGATGCGTGTCTTTCAAATCGACTTCCAGGACAAACATCTTTACCGCCATACCTGTGGCAGAAAGGATTTCCATCTCCAAAGCCTTTACACCCGGAGCCAACGTGTAAGTAGTGTCCGAGAAATATTGTCCGACGTATCCGTCACTTCCGACAATTATCTTCTGTCCCAACTCCGTTTTCGCGCCCTCGGTGGAATAGACGGTCAGGTCTTCATCATTATTGCATCCCGTCCATAGCAGACACCCTAAAAGAAGAAGAGCGGAATCATGTATCAGTTTTTTCATCATTTTGTCTCTTTAATAAGTATAAATACAATCATTATCAATATCCGGGATTCGGCTCCAGGTTCGGATTCGAAATCATTTCCTTGCCCGGTATAGGCAATACCAACTGGTAATCTTTCAGTCCAAGCATTGTCTTTGCCTTATTCGTACGTATGAGGTCATAATATCTGAAACCTTCGGCGAGCAGTTCCTTCCGGCGTTCGTCCAGGATATATTCTATAAATTCGTCTTCATCCTTCGGATTTACGGCATCCAGCCCGCGTTCTTTCCGCAAGTCGTTCAGCCGTCCCAGACCTTTGGAGAGTCCTTGCGCTTCCGCACTTATCAGGTACATTTCAGCCAGACGGCTCATCACTACCGGGTCGGTACCGGTTTGTCCGCTCGGATATTTATTGATACAAGGTTCGGCACCTACATTGATAATGGAAACTTCTTTCCGTTTATCCTTGTCGTCATACATATTCATCACGTCGTTCGTGGGACGATACACATAGCTGCCGTGATTGGGATGAGCATATGTATAGAATAAGGTGGAAATGGTGATATTCGATTCTTCCGCCAGACATTGGAAGGAAAAGATAACTTCCGTGTTGGTCTTTCCACGGAATATCTTGTCGAAGCTATCCAGTTTGTATTTTCCATCCTTTATCAGACCTTCCGCCAGTGCAGCCACTTCCGTCTTTTTGCCACGTTCGAGCATCACACGGGCTTTCAGTGCAAGGGCGGCATCGCGGGATACATAGTAACAACTGGAAGAAGTCCCCAAGAAAGCAAGGGCTGTTTCGAGTTCTTCCTCAATAAATGCCCACACTGCTTCTTCCGAATCACGGAAAGGCTTGTCCATCGTATTCACTCTTTGGATAGGCACACCACCCCAGCGTGTCACCAGTGAATGATAGATATATGCCCTGAAATAATGCGCTTCTCCGATAATCAGATTCCGCAGGTCGGATTCGGGAAGGTCTTCTACAATGGAGATAACATTATTTACTTGATATAAAGCATTGTAATAGCCGTTCCAACTGTTGGCTACGATCGAATTCAGTGAGGAAAGTACAGAGTTTATCAAGTCCCTTGCATTCCCTGTACTTTGAGTCAAGTCTCCGCCCAATATATCGAATGTAATATATGACTCACGCGCCGGAGAGTTCTGTACCTTATTGTACATTCCCATGCGTAAAGCCGATAAGTCTTTGGGCGTCACACTTCCCGGCGATACGGCGGAGTGGGATTCGATATCAAGCATGCCACTGCATGAAGCCAGCAACAGGCATCCCAGAAATATAGTAATAATCTTTTTCATCATTGTGAGCGTTTATGATTAGAAACTAAGGTTTATTCCGAAATTGACCGAACGGGAAGGCGGCACTCCATACAAATCGACGCCAAAGTACTGCGGGTCCATGTTCTTACTCACTTCAGGGTCCCAGCCGGAGTATTTGGAGAACAGCAACAGGTTGTCCCCTTGCACATAGAGACGCAAACCTTTCAAACAAATCTTTTGTAACATTACTTGCGGGAATGTATAACTGAATGTAAGAGAACGCAAGCGAATGAAAGAGCCGTCTTCAAGGAAACGGGTGGAGTTCTTGCTGTTATGCCCACACAGCGTATTGACCGCACGCGGATATTTATCAGAACTTCCCGGAGCCGTCCAACGATTCTTGGCGACATCTTCCGTAATGGCCATGCGGTATCCGGGACGGGTAGCGGTCACCGCCCATTCGGCATACACATCATTTCCGTACATATACGTAAAGAACACATCCAGTTGGAAACCTTTGTATTTGAAAGTATTGTTCCATCCACCGAAGAAATCGGGATTGGAAGAACCGGTCAGTACACGGTCGTTATCATTGATAATGCCATTATTATCCGCGTCATGATATTTCACGTCACCGGCACGTACACCCAGGTCGTACAATGGTTGCGGCACTTCACCGTCATATTGGTAGAGCCCGTCCATCTGGAACAGGTAGAAAGCTCCCAGTTCCTCACCTACTTTCAAGGCGCGGTTAGAACCTATCGGAAGCAAGTCGTCTCCCAGCAGTTTAGTCAATTTGTTTTTGTTGTGGGAGATGTTGAAAGAGGAAGTCCAGTTGACTTTCCCTATATTCAAATGGCCGTTGATGGAGAATTCCACACCGTAGTTCCGCATGGAACCGATGTTGCTGGTGATACTGGTGAAACCACTTGTTCCATGCAAGGGCATTGAATAAAGCAGGTTGTTCGTATTCTTCAGATAAATATCGGCTATCATATTCAGTTTGCCGTTCCAAAAGCCCAGGTCGAAGCCGAAGTCATACTGGTCGGCAGTTTCCCATGTCAGTTTGTTGTTTCCCATGCTGGTGACAGCCATACCGCTATTATTGCCGTAGTTAATGCCGCCGGACATTAACGGTTGCCAGGCATAATTGCCGATTCCATCCTGATTTCCGGTCTTACCATAACTCAGGCGGAACTTCAAGTCTGTCTGAGGGAATTTCCAGAAAGATTCTTTCGAAACATTCCAACCTAAAGAGACAGAGGGGAAATATCCGTAGCGGTCGGAAGGGGCAAAACGGGATGAACCGTCCGAACGCATAGTCACATTCAGAATGTAACGGTCTAAATAAGACAGGTTGATACGTCCGAAGTAGGACTCCATGGCAAACTCGGAGATGCCGCCCGAAGCATTATAAATTTCGGAAGCCGTGCCGACCGTATCGAATACCGGAGACGGAAAACCGCGTCCGTCGATAGAAGATGTACGGGTGGACATCTTCTGGAAAGAATGTCCTAGCATCAAACCCGCTTCAAAATCACCGAACTTATCATTATAGTTGAATACATTCTCTATCAATAAGTTCTTCACCAGGCGGTTGTACTCCACAATACGTCCGCCGCCTGCTCCATAAGGATGATTCTCATTGTAGTACACATAGTCATACGTATATCCGATGTCGGTGCTGACAGAGTTTTTCAGACTGAACTTCTTGTATTTTAAGTCTGCATTGAACGTTCCTAAATAACGGTAGGTACCAATATAGGATACTTCTTCATTCAGAATCTGAAGTGGATTATGACGTGCCAACTCGTCGGTTCCACCTAAATAATAGTCACCGTTCGGTTTGTACGGACGGTCGAAAGGACGTTGTTCAACGGCACGGGCTACGATGGTAGAACCGATATTGGCTCCCGGAACACGGTTGTTTTTCAGATAATTACCGCTGACATTGGCGCCGACTTCCAACCAGGAAGTCATTTCGTGGCTAATCTTGGCTTTCAGATTGATTTTGGTTATGTCATTGGTCTTGATTATACCTTCCTGATAATTGTAGTTGGCTCCCACATAGAATTTTGTTTTCTTGCTTCCGCCGGAGAAGGAGAGGTCTACATTGTAAGAATGTCCCACTTGAGTAATCAAATCCAGCCAATCCGTATCGGGTAATCCCTGGAATGGGTTGGAGATAGGCACTACATACCCTGCAGAACCTACGGTATAGCCATTCTGACGGTTATAACGTTCGACTCCGTCGTTATAAGTTTCCACATACAAGTCAGAATCCGCATATTTAATGCGTCCTTTATTGGCGAATTTGGAGATTCCCGTACTGACATTCAAACGAATATCCGAACGGCCTTCCTTACCGGATTTGGTTGTAATCACCACCACGCCATTCGTTGCCCGCGAACCGTAGATAGCTGCCGAAGCGGCATCTTTCAATACTTCAATAGATTCGATGTCCGTCAGATTCAATACTGCCATCGAGCTCAAATCTTCCCCCATATTGAATAAGGAAGCGTTACTGTTAAGGATGGGAATTCCGTCCACCACGTACAGAGGTTCGTTACTGGCACTCAAAGAAGCCGCACCGCGGATACTCATTCGTTCGGAACTTCCCAAATTGCCGGAGCCGGTCGATACCGTAACACCCGCCACTCGTCCTTGTAGTAATTCGCTCGGAGTCAACACCGGACGCATATTCGATTCGCTGGGCTTAAAAGAACTGATTGCATTAGTCACCAACGCCTTACGTTGTGTGCCGTATCCTACAACCACCACTTCATTAAGTGCTTTTGAATCTTCGCCCAAGGTCACATTGATAGTCTGCTGTGCTTTCACCGGATATTCCATACTCTTATATCCGAGGAATGAAAAGACCAAGGTTGCATTATCGGGAACTTCAAGGCTATACTTGCCATTTATATCGGTGATTGTACCGATGGTAGTGCCCTTAACCGACACATTGCATCCTACGATGGCTTCGCCCGAATATTCCTTCACCAGACCGGTTATTCTTTTCTTGTGTTGCACAGGACTTAGCGCTTCAGCTTGTTTTTTCGTAAGGATGATGTGTTTCCCTTCCATTGTATAGGAGAACTCCGTACCCTTCAGTGCATCCAGCAGCAGACTTGCCACTGTCCCATTCTGAGTGAAAATAGATACTTTCCGTTTCAGACTAACCTCACGTTCATTGTAAATAAACAAATAGTCTGTTTGCTTTTCAATCTGCCTGATGATTTCAGCCAATGTTGCGGTTCCTTTATTCATCGAAACTTTCTGATTTTGCGAATAGCCGTTCAGGGCATATGTCTCAAGAATAATGAATAACAGGAAAAAGACAGTTAACCTCATAATTCTTAAAATTTGAGTACAGTGTGTTTTTCTATGGACAATACGCCCACACCAAAGATTATTTTTCATATCTTTGCCTAGAGTTATTAAGTTAATACATAAAGATTTGTAACAGATGTCGAGTCTTTTTTATTGACTTCTCACATATCGGTAAGTGTTGCAGCATTTACCGATATTTCTGTTTTGAAAGGGCTGGTTCTCTTGCTCTCATTCCGGGTGTTTCTTTTTTAGATTAAATACTAGGGTTGATTTAATAGATAATTATCTGATTTTTCTCATCGTCCTGTATATAGTTGAATTTGACGTACTTCTGCAATACCTTCATCACGTGCTCGATTCCTTCTTTCTGACGGAACTTACCGGTACACGGGCGGGAAGCGATTTCCTCGTTCTTATTAATAATCTTCACTTCATAATATTGCTCCAATTTCCTGAAGACAGTTTCCAGCGGTTCATCCTTGAAAGAATAGATACCCATTCTCCACAAGAAATCATTGTCCGATGAGAAAGTCTCCTTATAGAGTTTGCCATCTTTAACTTCTACCTTTTCATGAGGTTTCAAGGTCATTTCATGTTGTGTATCGGGCTGATACACGGTAACTTTACCTTCAATCAAAGATGTCTCGAATAAACCGGAGTTTGGGTAGGCAGAGACATTGAAGGTGGTTCCCAATACTCTGATATCGTATTTCTCCGTTTCTACAATGAAAGGATGCTTCTCGTTATGTGCCACTTCGAAATATCCCTCTCCTTCCAGAATCACTTTCCTCTCTTTGGAATGAAATCCGGTTGCCGGATATTTCAAGGTAGAGTTGGAGTTCAGCCAAACAATTGTTCCGTCAGCCAAGACCAGACTAGCCCTTTGTCCTGCCGGGACGGTCATAATTTGCATTTCGGCAGAATGTTCTATCCGGTATTCCTGATATTCCTTATGGATAATAAAAGCAACCATGGCAACGACCGCCGCTATCTTTATAGACGCCCAAAGGTAACGCATCACAGGTTTCTTGTTCTCTGTTTTTTCTGCCTGTAAGTTTCCATTCCATATAGTGGCATTGTAAACACGGTGCAACTGCATCAACTGTTCCCGATTTTCTTCGCTCTCCTTCATCCAGCGTATCACTTCCTTTTTTTCTTCGGGAAGTGCGTCACCTGCAATATATTTATTCAATAGTTTCGCGTCCATACCTTTTCTTAGGTTTATATATAAACTCTTTGTGGGCTTACATATATAAGACACGCCACTTGCAAAGTTCACTAGTGGAAAAAATAAAAAAAGTGCGTTATTAACCGTTTATTTGTTCCCCGGTACCGGAAGGTGTGTTCCTCGGTGCCGAAGGAGTGCTTCACCGGTGGATAACTTTATTAGAAAAATAATAAGGTATAAAGATAATCTTTCAGGTTCTTTCTCAATTGTTGCAGCGCTTTACTGATATGATAATCGGCTCCTTTCACTGTGACATTCAGCGCTTCGGCAATCTCCTTCACCGATTTGTTCTCATACCGGCTCATCATAAATGCTTTTCTTGTCTTTTCCGGTAATCCGTTCAAAGTACGGTTCACAATATCGGTTATTTCTTCAGAGAAAAGTCGGTTCGGGTCGGAAGAGTCCAAAGAAGCGATGCGGAAATCAAGTTCGTAGAGTTCATCAGCCAATATACTTTCACGGGCTTCCATTCGCAGATGTTCATTTCGCATATGATTCAATGCCTGGTTCTTTACTACGGTCATCAGGAAAGCATGGATATTTTTCACATCTTCGGTTTTCATCGTAGTCCATAAAGTTATCATGGCTTCGGAAGCTATATCTTTGGATAACATTTCGTCATGAAGATAAGACTTAGCAAATAAGAAGCAGCGTTGATAATACTCCATATAGATATTATCAAATGTCATTCCAGTGTTTATAGTATCATCCAGTCTTCCCATTTTTGTGGATTTCTCTCCTAGTTTTTATATTGGTTGGTGAAGCAAAGATAACCAAAAGAAGTTAGCTGCCAAAAAGCAGTATAGAAAAGTAAAACCATAAAGAAAAAAAAGTCCGGATGCCACTACATTTCTATTGCAAAAAAGTCCTCATCCATACTTCACTGAAATATTTTCGTAATATCTGCCTTTCACTTCCGCTTTTTTTCGTACTTTTACCCCTTGTTGGGAAGAAGTTCCTTTCCAACCCTTGAGAACAGAAAAAGAAAAAACAATATATAAAATGAATCACAAATGGAATTATCGACCCATTACACCCGAACAGGCAGAGACAAGCCAGACATTGGCCCAGGAATTAGGGATTAGCCCGATTCTTGGACAACTTTTGGTACAGCGGGGAATTACGAAGGCAGCAGATGCCAAGAAGTTTTTCCGCCCGCAGTTGCCCGACCTGCACGATCCGTTCCTGATGAAGGATATGGATATTGCAGTAGAACGTCTGAACAGGGCGATGGGAAAGAAAGAACGTATTCTAATTTATGGAGATTATGACGTAGACGGTACTACTGCCGTGGCATTGGTCTACAAGTTTATTCAACAGTTCTATTCGAACCTTGATTATTACATACCCGACCGCTACAACGAAGGGTATGGCATTTCTAAAAAAGGAGTGGACTACGCCGCTGAAACCGGTGTGGGACTGATTATTGTACTCGATTGCGGAATAAAAGCAGTAGAGGAAATCACGTATGCCAAAGAAAAAGGGATTGACTTTATCATCTGCGACCATCACGTACCGGATGATATTCTCCCGCCTGCCGTAGCTATATTGAACGCCAAACGCCTGGACAACACGTACCCGTACACCCACCTTTCCGGTTGTGGAGTCGGTTTCAAGTTTATGCAGGCGTTCGCCATTAGTAACGGTATCGAGTTCCACCACCTGATTCCTTTGCTGGATATTGTAGCCGTGAGTATTGCATCGGACATCGTTCCGATTATGGGTGAAAACCGTATCCTCGCCTACCACGGTCTGAAGCAACTGAACAGTAACCCGAGCATTGGTATGAAGGCTATTATCGACGTATGCGGACTTTCTGAAAAGGAAATCACCGTCAGCGATATTGTGTTTAAAATCGGACCGCGCATCAATGCATCAGGACGTATTCAAAACGGAAAAGAAGCCGTAGACCTGCTGACGGAAAAAGATTTCTCGATAGCGCTTGAGAAAGCCGGACAAATCAACCAGTACAACGAAACCCGGAAAGACCTCGACAAGAGTATGACGGAAGAGGCAAACAACATCGTTGCCAATCTGGAAGGATTAGCCGATCGCCGCTCCATCGTGCTCTACAACGAAGAATGGCACAAAGGCGTGATTGGTATCGTAGCTTCCCGTCTGACAGAAGTGTACTACCGCCCTGCCGTGGTACTGACCCGGACGGATGATATGGCAACAGGTTCCGCACGTTCAGTTTCCGGCTTCGACGTATATAAAGCAATCGAGCATTGCCGCGACCTGCTGGAAAACTTCGGGGGACATACATACGCCGCCGGACTGTCGATGAAAGTGGAAAACGTGAATGCCTTTACCAAACGATTCGAAGAATACGTTTCACAGCATATCTTACCGGAACAAACCAGTGCCGTTATCGAGATTGATGCTGAAATAGATTTCAGGGATATTTCATCCAAGTTCTTCAGCGACCTGAAAAAGTTTAATCCTTTCGGTCCTGATAACACGAAACCTATTTTCTGCACTCATCATGTTTATGATTACGGAACAAGTAAAGTGGTGGGACGCGATCAGGAACATATCAAACTCGAACTGGTCGATAATAAATCGAATAATGTAATGAACGGTATCGCGTTCGGACAGAGCTCACACGTACGTTATATCAAAACGAAACGCTCGTTCGACATCTGTTACACCATTGAAGAAAACACGCACAAGCGTGGTGAAGTACAACTTCAAATCGAGGATATAAAGCCGATTGAATAAGTATCAGGAGATATTAAAGCAATATTGGGGATATGACTCCTTCCGCGACTTGCAGGAGGAGATCATCACCAGTATCGGCGAAGGCAAAGATACACTGGGACTTATGCCGACCGGAGGCGGTAAGTCCATCACTTTTCAAGTGCCTGCTCTCGCCCAGGAAGGGATTTGCATTGTCATTACTCCTCTCATCGCCCTGATGAAAGATCAGGTGCAAAACCTGCGTAAACGCGGCATCAAGGCGCTTGCCATCTATTCAGGCATGACACGGCAGGAGATTCTCACTGCTCTTGAGAATTGTATCTTCGGTAATTACAAATTCCTCTATATTTCTCCGGAACGTCTGGACACGGACATATTCCGCACCAAACTGCGATCAATGAAAGTCTCCATGATTACGGTCGACGAAAGTCACTGTATCTCACAATGGGGATATGACTTCCGTCCTGCTTACCTGAAAATTGCCGAAATACGGACATTGCTACCGGGAATTCCGGTACTGGCACTTACGGCGACCGCCACTCCGGAAGTAGTGAAGGATATTCAAGCCCGCTTGGATTTCCGTGAAGAGAATGTTTTCCGCATGAGCTTCGAACGGAAAAACTTGGCGTATATCGTCCGGCAAACGGATAACAAAACTCAAGAGCTGTTGCATATCTTACGAAAGATACCCGGCAGTGCCATTATCTATGTCCGCAACAGACGACGCACCAAAGAAATCACCGAGTTACTGGTAAACGAAGATATTACCGCCGACTTCTATCACGCCGGACTGGATAATGCCGTAAAAGACCTCAGACAAAAACGCTGGCAAAGCGGAGAAGTTCGTGTAATGGTAGCGACAAACGCCTTTGGAATGGGGATTGATAAACCCGACGTGCGCATCGTATTGCATCTCGATCTCCCCGACTCTCTCGAAGCTTACTTCCAAGAAGCCGGTCGTGCAGGAAGGGATGGTGAAAAAGCGTATGCTGTAATCTTATACACCAAAACGGACAGAACGACGCTGCACAGGCGTGTTGTGGATACTTTCCCCGACAAGGAGTATATTCTCAATGTCTACGAACATTTGCAGTATTACTATCAGATGGCAATGGGCGACGGTTTCCAATGTGTCCGCGAGTTTAATCTGGAAGAGTTTTGCCGGAAGTTCAAATACTTCCCGGTTCCGGTAGACAGTGCACTGAAAATATTGACTCAAGCCGGCTATCTGGAATATACGGACGAACAGGATAATGCCTCTCGTATTCTTTTCACGATTCGCCGGGACGAACTATACAAATTGCGAGAAATGGGAACGGAAGCCGAAGCACTGATACAGACGATTCTCCGCTCTTACACCGGAGTATTCACCGACTATGCCTATATCAGCGAAGCAACCCTGTCCATACGTACCGGACTGACCCGCGAACAAATTTATAATATACTGGTCACGCTTACCAAACGTCGTATCGTGGATTACATTCCGCACAAAAAGACACCTTATATTATATACACCCGCGAACGGCAGGAACTTCGTTTTGTGCATATTCCTCCTTCCGTCTACGAAGAACGCAAAGCCCGGTATGAAGCCCGCATCAAAGCGATGGAAGAGTATGCCACTTCGGAGAATGTGTGCCGGAGCCGGATGCTGCTCCGTTACTTCGGAGAGAAGAACGAGCACAACTGCGGACAATGCGATGTTTGTCTTAGTCACCGTGCAACCGATGCCCTGACCGAGAATTCTTTCGATTTCGAGGAACTGAAAAAGAAAATATCAGAATTACTCACCCAGAAACCGCTGACACCAGTAGAAATAGCCGATAAGATAGAAGCGGAAAAAGAGAGCATCAGCGAAGTCATCCAATATTTATTGGAGGAAGGTGAATGGAAGATGCAGGATGGAATGATACATATTTCAAAATAAGTTACTACCTTTGCAAAGTAACTCAAAAATAACACACCATGCCGAACTTTTTTAAATCTTTCTTCTCCGGTAAGTCGGAAACTCCGGAAAGTGAAAAACAGAAAAACGATCAGAAAAATTTCGAGATTTTCAAATACGACGGTTTACGTGCGCAACGCATGGGACGTCCGGATTATGCAGTAAAATGTTTTATCGAAGCTCTTGCCATCAAGGAAGAGTTTGAAACAATGGGCTATCTTAGCCAACTCTATATCCAGATGGGGGAAACGGCAAAGGCCCGCGAGCTATTGGAAAAGATGGCTGCTATGGAACCTGACGTCACAAGCACTTTCCTGACACTGGCCAATGTATGCTTCATCCAGGAAGATTATCAGGCTATGGAAGAAGCTGCCAATAAAGCGATTGCCATCGAAGAAGGAAATGCCGTGGCTCATTATCTATTAGGGAAAGCCCGTAAGGGACAGGATGACGACCTGATGACTATTGCCCATCTCACCAAAGCAATCACTTTGAAAGATGATTTCATTGAAGCTCGCCTATTACGTGCGGAAGCTTTGATGAACCTGAAACAGTATAAAGATATGATGGAAGATATAGATGCTGTGCTCGCCCAGAATCCGGAAGAAGAGACAGCCATGCTCCTGCGCGGAAAAGTGAAAGAAGCAGACGGCAAGGACGAAGAGGCAGAAGAAGATTACAAACTGGTGACGGAAATAAACCCGTTCAACGAACAAGCATACCTTTATTTAGGGCAACTTTATATCAACCAGAAAAAACTGACGGAAGCCATCGGCCTGTTTGATGAAGCCATCGAGCTGAATCCGAACTTTGCGGAAGCCTACAAAGAACGCGGACGTGCTAAATTACTGAATGGTGATAAGGACGGTTCGGTAGAGGACATGAAGAAATCTCTGGAATTGAATCCGAAAGAGGAAGCTGGTCTGAACGGAGAATTCAAGAATTTGGGACCGAAACCGGAGGCACTTCCGGGAATCTTTTAATTGCTTTGTAAGATATATTATCATAAAAGTAGTGGTTGTTTCCATTTTGGAAACAACCACTACTTTGTATATATAGAACTCCAACTAAAAAGAACTCAATTCTACAACCCAGGAATATTCAGCCTAGCCCTCCTGTATCTTATACCCTTTTCATTCTTTTTAGCCGGAAAAACAAAAAAAATATCGTTTTTTGTTTGCATCTAACAGAAAATTATTACTTTTGCCCCAGAATTAAAAACCAAAGCAAAAAAGATAGATTCGAATGAAATCATTTACTTATGCATATTACTTCTTTTTTTACTTTTACTTTAGCAACAAAGTAGAGCGGGAGTTTGTATGTATCAAGTGACAGTGATGCTTAAGGACTGAATAGAGAAATCAATCATATGAATCCCGCTCCAATATGGATGCGGGATTTTTTTTATATAATACATTTAGAACAATGAAAAAGATAGCAATTCAAGGAACACTCGGCTCATATCATGATATCGCCGCACACAAGTACTTCGAGGGAGAAGAAATAGAGTTAATCTGTTGTGCCAACTTCGAAGACGTGTTTACTTCGATACGGAAAGACAGCCAGGTCATCGGAATGCTAGCCATCGAGAATACGATTGCGGGAAGTTTGTTGCACAACAATGAATTGTTGAGACAAAGCGGCACACAGATTATCGGTGAATACAAACTGCGCATCTCGCACAGCTTTGTCTGTCTCCCCGATGAGAACTGGGAAGATCTGACAGAAGTCAACTCCCACCCTATCGCCCTGATGCAGTGTCGCGAATTTCTGAATCAACATCCGCAATTGAAAGTGGTGGAAGGTGAAGACACGGCCCGCAGCGCAGAAATCATCAAGAATGAAAATCTGAAAGGACACGCTGCCATCTGCTCTAAAGCAGCAGCTGAACGTTACGGCATGAAAGTCCTTCAGGAAGGTATTGAAACGAACAAGCACAACTTCACCCGTTTTCTGGTTGTTGCCGATCCCTGGCAAGTAGACGAACTCCGCCAACATCATGCCAATGCAACCAACAAGGCAAGTATCGTATTCACTCTTCCACACACGGAAGGCAGCCTGTCACAGGTTTTATCCATTCTATCGTTCTATAATATCAATCTGACCAAAATTCAATCGTTACCTATCATCGGACGGGAATGGGAATACCAGTTTTACGTAGATGTAGCTTTCAACGATTATCTAAGATACAAGCAGTCTATTGCCGCAATCACTCCATTAACCAAAGAACTTAAATTATTAGGCGAATATGCAGAAGGAAAGTCAAACGTATAAAATCGCTCCTGCCGACAGATTGGCAAGTGTAAGCGAATACTACTTCTCAAAGAAGCTAAAAGAGGTAGCACAGATGAATGCAGAGGGAAAGGATGTTATCAGCCTCGGTATCGGAAGCCCCGATATGCCTCCCTCAAGGGAAACCATCGAAACATTGTGCAACAATGCTCATGATCCCAACGGACACGGTTACCAACCGTATGTAGGTATCCCCGAACTGCGCAAAGGCTTCGCTGCCTGGTATCAACGCTGGTATGGAGTGGAACTGAATCCGAATACGGAGATACAGCCTTTAATCGGCTCTAAAGAAGGAATTCTCCATGTTACGCTGGCATTCGTCAATCCGGGTGAGCAGGTGCTAGTCCCGAATCCGGGATACCCCACCTATACTTCTTTGAGTAAAATACTCGGAGCGGAAGTTATCAACTACGACCTGAAAGAAGAGGATGGCTGGATGCCTGACTTCGAGGCACTGGAAAAGATGGATCTTAGTCGCGTAAAACTGATGTGGACCAATTATCCCAACATGCCGACGGGAGCCAATGCAACTCCGGAAATCTATGAACGCCTTGTTGATTTTGCCCGCCGAAAGAATATCGTGATTGTGAACGATAATCCGTACAGCTTTATCCTGAACGATAAGCCTATCAGTATTCTAAGTGTACCGGGAGCCAAAGACTGTTGCATCGAGTTTAACTCTATGAGCAAGAGCCACAATATGCCCGGCTGGCGTATCGGAATGCTGGCGTCAAACGCGGAATTCGTGCAATGGATACTGAAAGTGAAAAGCAATATCGACAGTGGTATGTTCCGTGCTATGCAACTGGCTGCAGCAACTGCTCTTGAAGCCGAAGCGGACTGGTATGAAGGCAATAACGAGAACTATCGCAACCGTCGTCACCTCGCCGGTGAGATTATGAAAACATTGGGATGCACCTACGACGAAAAACAAGTAGGAATGTTCCTTTGGGGAAAGATTCCCGCTTCCTGCAAAGATGTAGAGGAACTGACAGAAAAGGTGCTGCATGAAGCAAGAGTGTTTATCACTCCGGGATTTATCTTCGGCAGCAACGGAGCAAGGTATATTCGTATCTCACTTTGTTGCAAGGACAATAAGCTGGCGGAAGCTCTGGAAAGAATTAAAAGAATCTAACCTCTTACAAAGAGAGAACGACAGCAGAATGAGACAACAGAACAATTTCAATGAAAACAAGTTATTAAAAGAATAAAAACAAATAAGAATATGGAACTCGAATCAATTTTATTACCGGGCGTTGAAGCTAAAAGACCGATTGTCATTGCCGGCCCGTGTAGCGCAGAAACGGAAGAACAAGTAATGGATACAGCCAAACAACTGGCTGCTAAAGGACAAAAAATATATCGTGCCGGAATCTGGAAGCCGCGTACCAAACCGGGAGGTTTCGAAGGTATCGGTGTAGAAGGTCTTGCCTGGTTGAAAGAGGTGAAGAAAGAAACTGGAATGTATGTTTCTACAGAGGTAGCAACAGCCAAACACGTTTACGAATGTCTGAAAGCGGGAATCGATATTCTTTGGGTAGGCGCACGCACCACTGCCAATCCTTTCGCCGTACAGGAAATCGCTGACGCACTGAGAGGGGTTGATATCCCTGTATTGGTTAAGAACCCGGTGAACCCGGATCTCGAATTATGGATCGGAGCACTGGAACGTATCAACAACGCTGGTTTGAAGCGTCTGGGTGCTATCCACCGCGGTTTCAGCAGTTATGACAAAAAGATCTACCGGAATCTTCCCCAATGGCATATTCCTATCGAACTACGCCGCCGTATCCCTAATCTTCCGATTTTCTGTGATCCGAGCCATATCGGTGGAAAACGTGAGTTGGTAGCACCGCTTTGCCAACAGGCTATGGACTTGAATTTCGACGGTCTGATTGTAGAAAGCCACTGCAACCCGGATTGCGCATGGAGCGATGCTTCTCAACAAGTTACTCCGGACGTACTCGACTATATCCTCAATCTGTTGGTAATCCGTACGGAAACACAGTCTACCGAAAGTCTGGCACAACTCCGTAAACAGATTGATGAATGTGACGACAATATCATTCAGGAATTAGCAAAAAGAATGCGTGTGGCCCGTGAAATCGGTACTTACAAAAAGGAGCACGGAATCACAGTTCTTCAAGCCGGACGTTACAATGAGATTCTGGAAAAACGTGGCGCGCAGGGCGAACAATGCGGTATGGACAGCGAGTTTATGAAGAAGATTTTCGAAGCCATCCACGAAGAATCAGTTCGTCAACAGATGGAAATTATTAATAAGTAGTTAGAGTGAAGGTGTGTCATAATGAATAATAAAACGCAGATTAACGCAAATTATCGCAGAAATAATTTTATAAGTCGTTGATTAATATATCAATATAGTTGAAATAATCTGCGATAATTTGTGTTTTGACACACTCTCACTAAATAATAAACATTATGAGAATATTAATCCTTGGAGCCGGTAAAATGGGCTCCTTCTTTACTGATATTTTGAGCTTTCAACACGAGACGGCCGTGTTCGACGTCAACCCGCACCAGTTGCGTTTCGTCTATAACACGTATCGTTTCACCACATTGGAGGAGATTAAGGAATTTGAACCGGAACTGGTTATTAATGCCGTCACAGTAAAGTACACGTTGGATGCCTTTCGCAAAATACTGCCTGTATTACCGAAAGACTGTATCATTAGTGACATTGCCTCTGTAAAAACAGGATTGAAGAAGTTCTATGAAGAAAGTGGTTTCCGCTACGTTTCCAGTCACCCTATGTTTGGCCCGACTTTCGCAAGTCTTAGCAATCTAAGCAGCGAAAATGCCATCATCATCAGTGAAGGCGACCACCTGGGAAAAATATTCTTCAAAGACCTCTACCAGACATTACGGTTGAACATCTTCGAATATACATTTGATGAGCACGACGAAACAGTAGCCTACTCGCTTTCTATTCCGTTCGTATCGACGTTCGTATTTGCTGCCGTAATGAAACATCAGGAAGCCCCGGGAACTACGTTCAAAAAGCACATGGCAATCGCCAAAGGCCTGCTAAGCGAAGATGATTACCTGCTTCAGGAAATACTGTTCAACCCACGCACTCCGGGACAAGTGACTAATATCCGGACAGAGTTGAAAAACCTTCTCGAAATCATCGAAAACAAGGATGCGGAAGGTATGAAAAAGTATCTGACGAAGATTCGGGGGAAGATTAAATAGAATTAAATTCCAATGATCAAACTACTGCTGATACAAAGTGTTACCAATAAGTCAGCAAACAATCTCTCAGCAGTAGTTTGGTCCTAATCCTTCCGGCACAATAGTTTCAGAATAACTGTCCGGTAGCTGTTATTTGTGAGACCTTATTCAAGCTGCAAATATCCTCTAATGTTGCACCGTTTCTAGCTAAACTATAAAAAGAAGTTTCACTCAACAATACATATTCCCACTCCCGATCCATACGTGCATCAGGTGTCATACGATTGATTTTTCTGCACCACTCTACTGTCGCTAACTTCTTCTGCTGCACATTAGCGTCACATATTTTATCATCTCCCTTAGTTTCAATGATATAAACCCTATTGGATGTACAAACAATGAAATCCGGATGATAGGATGCCAGCAAACCATCTTTACGTAAGTAAAATAAAGAGGCAAATGAATGTTGGTTCTCATTGATTTTCAAGAAGCGTTCCACAGTTCCGTCATAATCCAAGAATTCAGCAAAGTTCTTTTCAAACGTACCTCGATTGGAAGGATAGCCTATCCGTTCATAAATCACTTTCCGTAACTTCAATGAATAACTTTCACGAACACGCAGAATTGGTACAGACGAGAACCAGATCTTTTCCACTATCGCTTCACTAGCCATCACATGTTCTTGCATCTGATGAATGGCAATACTCATTTCTTTCACGATATGCTGTGTCACAACCGCATTCTTCGAGAGCAATATCTTCCAGTCACATTCATGAAAAGGATTAAAACTTTGGCTGAAAAGCCTCGTGCGGATATATTGATCCATCATGCGCACAATCTCTAACTGATTGATTTGTAAAGTAGGGTATTCATGGGTCGCACGCACTCCTACCCTATCCATACGAGTAATAATAGTACGCAATAGTTTCTGCAAATATTCATTATAACTGCTTGCCGAAAACAAATCAGCCTTCACTCGATACTTACCAAAACGAGTTTCCGTCATGACTGATTCAGAAACGAACATTTCTCCATTTGTAGCCAAGCAGGAACGTAAATACTCCAATGAAAAATCGGTAAAAGGATAAAGATTGCTGATATCTATTTGGGAAGGCGTAATTTCCTCTTCCGCATCCCGAATTACCAACGGCCAGAAAAGATCATAATCCCGATAATCCTCTTTCAACCCCACTATAATAAGGTCTCCAACCACATTATTCCCCTTCAATTCTCCTTCATCAGCACTAGCTAATCCTTCCGCCATCAAATCTCTATAAAAACGGTCAAAAGCAGGATGCTCGATAATTGATAGCATATCAAGGTATGACTTGGGTTGTTGTTTCTTAACCAATACATTACGACGATTTTCCTCCTTCTCTTCTGAATACTCAGGTTCACGCCACATCAACCGGAGTCCACGCCCTATTGTTTGTTCCAGCAAAATAGAAGCCTGTGAGGAACGCAATGGAACAATAACACAAATGTTATTTACATCAAACCCTTCACGCAGCATTAACACGGACACTATGACTTTAGGAGAAGAATAATGATCCACATTAAATAAACGTTCTTTTACACGTGACCATTCAGTATCCTTCAATTCTCCTTTCGAATTACTGTCTATGCGCAATACATCCTCATCAGATAAGCCTTCTTCATAAAGAAACTTTTCCACATAAGGTGTTACAGAAGTATCCTCACACATCACCATCATTTTAGGATATTTACCGATATCAATCCTAATAAAGCCTTTTTCCAAAATGCGCAATTTTGCCAGCCCGGCACGCAACATAAGACGTTGCCCTTCACTCAGCCCTACTACTCTATTATGTTCGTCACGTACAGCTTTATAATCCAAATCCCTTAAATCTGTCAGTTCCTGACGTTTATCCAACAATAGAGTTTTTACCAATCCTTGTTTCATCGCAGTTACCAGATCAAAATCTACCACGATATGAGGAAAATAATACTTAGTCACATTTTTTCCCGAGCCACAAGTATCATAAGGAGTAGCCGAGAAATCTATCTGGAAAAAGTGCTTTCCTTTTCTCCTGGCAATATAATTCAGCCCTTTCTGCCATTCCACTTCTTGGATTTCACCCACCACTTTATTTCCATGAATATGATGTGCCTCATCATTGATAACTAGCAATTCGGGAAGTTCTGCCAAATACTCCAATTCACTACCACGCAGGTATTGGCGATCAAGAGTCTCTAATGCGTTACCAGCACTGATACCGGGACGCAGGGGAAGGATGTCAGTAATAATAGAAGAAGGCGAATCATCATCGCATTTCCTTTCATCATCACCGGATAGAAAAAGATGCCAATTAGTCAAAGCAACAAGACCATTGCCTGTCGTTTTTTTCCCAATCCCGTCTTCCTTACTAACAACATTATTCTGAATAAAACCGAAAACTTCATCTCGATAAACAGGCGGAAGGTAAAGCTCCTTATTCCGGTAGAAATCATTAGTTTGCGGATCTCGTTCATTGGTCCCGGATTTCAAACGCCCCATATAAGCATCAAGCAAACGATCGTACACCACCAATCCGGGAGCCACAATTAAGAAATATTGTGTATAGCGTCCACTTGGCACTTCTTCATGATGAGCATTCAACATCTGCCACAATAATAAAGCATGCATCACCCAAGTTTTACCCGTACCAGTAGCCATTTTCACCGCATACTTGGGTATGTTATACTTTTCTTTAGCAAGTACAGCCATATTCACTTCTGGCATTAACTCGGGAGCTATCCGTTCATATATGTCTAATACCTTATCTATATGAAGCACTTCATGCAGATAAATGATATTGAGAATACTTTGCCGCTGCCCAGCATGAAAATTGTAAGGACGTTCAGTAATATATGGTTCAGTAAACCAATATTTTAACAGCTCAGCAGTTATGGGTGTCACTGATGCTAACATTTCTCCACTATCAAAAGCATGGTTCACTTTATCTGAAAGAAGCCTTGCCAGTTCTAAAGATATATCCGATTTCATAAATTTGTCGTTTAAAATACTACCATTCATTTCTTACTTCCTACTGTTTCTACCACCATGCTTTCAAAGCCAAAAACATCTACGGCTTTCACACAAACAGTACGATTTATCTTACGGGGAACACGGAGTACTGCTGTATAGATGCAATGTAACGGATCACTGTCGTTCTCTACATTCTCACGATAATCCTGCCATTTGCTTCGGAAAGTGATACCATCATAATCAGGATCAATGCTCCAATATTCTATCAATGCAAGTGGATCTTTCTCCATGACCTGCTGTAGTTTTGTCTTATCTTTATCATCCAAAGGAATATTGTCAGGTGAAAGAAGAACATAATTTTCAAGTTCTATCACTAGATTTTCTTCCTCTGCCGACAGAGGAACAGTTTTCACCGGACGACAGATAAGGTATTGCAACGAACTAAAACGCACAGAACCTTCACGGACAAGTTTTTCATATCCTTTCTTACTTAGCTTATCAAGCAAATCTGGAGGAATAACAAGTACGTCTACATCGTCCTGATATTGCATAATGGCTTCACTGACATCAAAAGCAAAATTCCAACCGAGTACAACTACTTTATTCCAGCCACCGCCCAATAAAGTATTTTTAGCCTCATAAGCGCGCTTAATTGTCGCTTTTCCTGTCAGTTTGTTGGGGCTATCTACCAGGACAAGAGTACGACCGGACTTAATATGTCCCCAGTTCCGATCATTCAATTGCTCTTCTGTGAAAGGAAGAGCACCATATAACTGCATCACTATTTGGCTTAAGTCACCCACCCTTTTATAAAGTTTGTTGCTACCAAAGACTTCTTTTTGGTAATCACCAATGGCTTGATAAAGGAAAGGTTTTACCTCTTGATCGATAAGACGTTTACGCATGACAAGGGTAGCGGGTTTTCCGATATCGGTAGTAATCCAACGTCTGCCTAGCCGCTCGGCAACAGCAGCGGTAGTACCACTACCGCCGAAGAAGTCACAAACGAGATCACCTTCATTAGAAGAAGCCTTAATGATACGTTCTAGAAGAGCTTCGGGCTTTTGAGTTGCATAATCAACACGTTCATTAGCTTGAGGATTTATAAACGGAATATTCCAAACATCACTTAAGGGCTTACCTTCTTGATTAGCATAATGGACCTTATATTTTCCACTGTTAATCAACTCTCTAGCCTTCTGATTTGTAGGATCATAAACAACCAATCCATTACTACCATACCCCCCTCCTATTAAATACCCAGCTTTATACTTTTTCTTTAAATTCTCCGTAATCTCTTTTTGCTGATTAAATGTATAATTAGCACATTTACTATACCAATATAGAATATCATGATTCTTTTGGAAAGAGTTCGAATTAGCAGTCCATTTTTCATAATGCCAGATGATTTCATTACAGAACTTATCTTTGCCCATTATATCATCCAATAGAATTTTTACATAAGCACCTACATGCCAATCTATATGTACATAGATATTTCCCTTCTCTGACAACAATTCTCTCATTAATATTAACCTTGGGTAGAGCATCTTTAAATAAGAGACTGTACCATCCTTCCATGTGTCTGCATAAGCAAACTGTTCAATAACAGTAGGCTTTTGTTCTATATTCACTCCTGGCAAATTAATCTTTGTCCGATAATCCGCCTTACTGTCAAAAGGAGGATCAATATAAATAAGATCTACCTTACCACGAAACGAAGGAACTCCTATAGCCTCATCTCCGGCAATCAATGCCTGCATAGCCAATATATTATCTCCATAAATCAAACGATTCATCCATTCGGCGCCTGGGTTAAGTCGAGATATCTGCCCCTTCCAAAGACCGGAAATATCTTTAGACGGCAATACCAATTCATTTGTTTGTAACCCTATTTGTGCGCCACGCCCAATACGTTCCAATATTTGTTGAGCTTCTTTTCTGCCCTCCTCAACAATTCTGGGCAATTCAAAAATCAATGATTTCGCCATAGTATTTTATTTACTTTGCACGAATACCATCCATTCTACAAAACGGGGAGACCAAGCACCTACAATAAAGAACGTGGACGACAACTCATCCACGTTCCGAGGTACTTGGCCTGACCCACAAAAACAGATAAGTTACGTCCACGCGTATCACGCAGACGTTTACAACTTATTCATGTTTTTGTTCTTTCCACGGCCAAGTTTTCGGAACGTTTTTGAATAAATAGCAAACGCTAATTCATAATTTCATAAAATGATACCTATTGCCACTGCAAAAAGTTTCAACGGCAAATATAAACAAACTTTCAGAATACCCGATTCTTCTCTACTTTTTCTTTTCCATTTATTATTGAATTACACTTTTACAACTCTATCAAGACTATTTAATATAACAGATTGAGTACCCTTTCTGTTTTTTATCGTATTTTTGTAGCATGAACAAAAGAGAAAGCTTTATGGATACCAATAAGCAAGTATATATCAAAGAACTCCGGATAAAGGACTATAAATGCTTTAAAGGTGATAATACCTTTTCATTTATACACGATTCTGAACAAGAGCAATCATTTAAAGTTTGCCAATGGACGGTATTACTGGGAAATAACGGGACAGGAAAGACAAATATCCTGAAGGCTATTGCCAATATGGAGCCACGCAAAGAGTATCATACTAATAAAAAGGATAATGATAACTTGCCATATGACTCTATCGCATTCATAAACTCTTCCAACAACGAGACTAAAGAAGAGCTATACAGTCCCAAAGTTATTGAACGATATAAGAAAGGGGCCTATAAGATTCTCTGCAATTTCGCTATTACGGAAAATAAAGGTCAGAGCCTTCCAAACCACTGGTGCAAAGACTTACCTAAGCTTGGACTAACCCAAGAAGGTAAACCTGTTCGTTTTTCAACAGTAGTATTCGGGTATGGTCCTACTTTCAATGCGGTAGATTCTTCTCCCGAACTGGAGAATCTTAAGATATATGCATACGGAGTAAACCGCATCTCTGACAGTACGGGGCTGAACAAAGAATTAAAAGATACCGCAGCTTCTTTGTTTGACGAGAACATCTCTTTGCTGAATCTGGAAGACTGGTTATTGCAACTGGAATTAGCTAAAAGGACCAAACCGGAGGTTGTAGACCGAGTGGAGCTGCTGAAGAAAGTATTCAGCGGTTCTTCCATACTACCGGACATCAAAGACTTCACGTTAGTCACGGATGACAACTTCAACAATCATATCGAGTTCAAATGCAATGATGGTTCTTTCCGGTTCAATGAATTAGGATATGGATACCAATGTATGCTGGCGTGGATATTCGACTTCAGCAAACGGATGTTTGATCGTTACCCTGATTCAAAAAACCCTTTGGCAGAAGCGGCAGTCGTTATCATTGATGAAATTGACCTACATTTGCATCCCAAATGGCAACGTACTTTATTAAAAGACTTGTCGGACTTATTTCCTAATACGCAATTCATCGTTTCCACCCACAGCCCGCTCATCATACAGTCAATTGAAGGCATTAACCTGTTTGTTCTTAAGCATCAAAATGACGGAAGTATCCAAACGGAGCGTATGAGCAGAAACTGGGAAGGCTGGGAAATTGATGAAATATTGCAGGAAGCCATGGATGTAGACAATAGTCTCATCTCCAAATCTTTGCAAGCCCAAATGGACGAGTTTGACAAAGCGATTACTGCCGACGACTTGGAAAAGGCGGAGCAACTATATTCCATTCTCGACCAAGCCGTAAATCCCAATGGGACACTCAAACAAATGATTAATGCACAAATCAGACTTTTAAGAAACACGCATGAGAAAGATTGATTTGCCGCCAATACCTGCACAACTCACCAAAGATGTACAGACAAGATTGACCGAGACATTTCTTAAAGATCCTGATAAGAATGTATGGAACCAGCCCTACATCAAAGAAGCTTTGCTTAGAATGACTGAATACAAATGTGTTTATTCCGAGGTTATTCTGCAGGAGAACAGCTGTTATATGGAAATAGAGCACTTTTATCCCAAAAGCTTATATCCAGAGAAAGTGGTTGAATGGGGAAATATGTTGCCGGTATGCAAAGTATGCAACAGCAAAAAGGGAGATATAGACCCAAATAAAGTTGCTCTAATCAATCCATTAATTGATGAACCTTCAGAGCATATCACCTTCCATCATTTCCAGTGCAGCCCACTTGACGAAAAGGGAAAGAACAGCATTATATATTATGACTTAAATAACCTTCAGCAATTCCAAAAGCCACGGTTTACCCAGATACAGAAGAATGAAGAAGAATTAGAACGCTTAGCCGTGGAAATAGAAGAAGGCATAACAGATAGCGCACAAGTACGGCTCACGAACAGACTGAAAGTCATATTACAAACCGGACAGAAGACAGAGCCCTATTCTGTATGCATTTCTTTAGCTATTACGAATGACAAACATTACCGTGAAATCAAAGCCTATTTAAAGAGGAAAGAAGCGTGGAACCGCGGATTGGAAACTTTGGACGAAGGATTAACTTGTAATAAAGCGTATAAAACAGGAGAAGAGAAAGAATGATAGATCAAATTACCATAGACCGGATATTGGACGCGGCACAAATTATGGATGTCGTTTCGGATTTTGTCACCCTGCGCAAACGTGGTGTCAATTATGTCGGTTTATGTCCGTTCCACAGTGATAAAACCCCATCTTTTTATGTCTCTCCCGCTAAAGGATTATGCAAATGTTTTGCTTGTGGAAAAGGTGGAAATGCCGTGCATTTCATTATGGAGCACGAACAGATGTCTTATCCGGAAGCATTGAAGTACCTTGCCAAGAAATATAATATTGAAATCAAGGAGCGGGAATTAAGCGATGAAGAGAAGTTTGTGCAAAGCGAACGCGAAAGTCTGTTTATCGTTAATAACTTTGCACGCGACTATTTCCAGAATATACTAAAAAATCATGTAGACGGGCGTAGCATCGGTATGGCCTATTTCCGCAACCGTGGCTTTCGCGACGACATCATTGAGAAATTCCAATTAGGTTACTGCACTGAAAGTCATGATGCATTTTCCAAAGAAGCAATCCAAAAAGGATATAAGAAAGAGTACTTGGTAAAAACAGGACTTTGCTACGAAACGGACGACCACCGGTTACGGGATCGTTTTTGGGGACGTGTTATTTTCCCTGTACATACGCTTTCCGGCAAAGTGGTGGCTTTTGGCGGACGTGTACTTGCCAGTGCAACGAAAGGGGTTAAAGTCAAATACGTCAATTCGCCCGAATCGGAAATTTACCACAAAAGTAACGAGTTATACGGTATATATTTTGCCAAACAGGCTATTGTAAAACAAGACCGTTGCTTTTTGGTTGAAGGCTACACGGACGTAATCTCCATGCATCAATCCGGCATAGAGAATGTGGTTGCTTCCTCGGGAACAGCCCTTACACCGGGACAAATCCGTATGATTCACCGGTTCACCAACAACATGACTGTGCTTTACGACGGTGACGCAGCAGGTATCAAGGCTTCTATCCGGGGAATTGACATGTTATTGGAGGAAGGTATGAATATCAAAGTCTGTCTTCTTCCCGATGGGGACGACCCGGACTCTTTTGCACGCAAGCATAACTCAACGGAATTTCAGACTTTTATCTCGGAACATGAAACGGACTTTATCCGCTTCAAAACGAACTTGCTACTGGAGGATGCAGGAAAAGATCCCATCAAGCGTGCGGAACTGATTGGTAATCTGGTGCAAAGTATTTCTGTCATCCCTGAAGCAATTGTCAGAGACGTCTATATCAAAGAATGCGCGCAGCTACTTCATGTAGAAGATAAGCTGCTAGTATCAGAAGTTGCCAAAAGACGGGAAACTCAAGCAGAGAAGCGAGCTGAACAAACGGAACGGGAACGCCGGATGGCTGAAAGAACGGCTATGATGTCACAGGGCAGCACATCTCCTGAAGATGTTCCAATACCTAATGGAGATATTCCGTTACCTCCTGAAGTGGATGGCGGATATACAGATGTTCCTCCTGCTCTGCAGGAAGACAGTTATGCTTCCTTTATTCCGCAGGAAGGAAAGGAAGGGCAGGAATTCTACAAATTCGAGCGACTGATATTACAGGCGGTAGTTCGTTATGGAGAGAAAATCATGTGTAACCTGACCGATGAAGAAGGAAACGAAATTCCGGTAACCGTCATAGAGTATGTGGTTAATGATTTGAAAGAGGACGAGTTAGCCTTCCATAATCCGCTGCACCGCCAAATGTTATCGGAAGCTGCTGCACACATGCACGATTCCAACTTCATTGCCGAACGTTATTTCCTGGCACATCCTGATCCGGTAATCAGTAAATTGAGTGTAGACTTGATTAATGTGCGTTATCAGCTTAGTAAGTATCACTCCAAGTCCCAAAAGATTGTGACGGATGAAGAGCGGCTCTATGAAATGGTTCCGATGTTAATGATTAACTTCAAGTATGCAATCGTAACAGAGGAATTGAAGCACATGCTTTATGCCCTCCAAGATCCTGCTCTTGCCCATGATAATGAGAAATGCGACTCACTTATGCAACGCTATAATGAGTTGAGAACCGTACAAAGCATCATGGCAAAGCGGTTGGGAGATCGCGTCGTTTTACGATAAGCTTATTTGTTTAGTGAGCAGAAAACAGATTATACTCTTCCGTGTTGAATCAGATTCATAAACTCTTCACGAGTCTTTGCCTGATTGAAAGCTCCGGTAAAGTCAGAAGTAGTAGTAATAGAGTTTTGTTTTTCTACACCACGCATCTGCATACACATGTGTTTGGCTTCCACCACCACCATTACTCCCAGTGGATTCAGCGTTTCCTGAATGCACTCTTTGATTTGCAGTGTCATGCGTTCCTGCACTTGCAGACGATGAGAGAATATATCGACTACACGGGCAATCTTACTCAACCCTGTGATATAGCCGTTAGGAATATAAGCCACGTGCGCCTTTCCGTAGAACGGCAACATGTGATGTTCGCAAAGAGAGAAGAAATCGATATCTTTCACAATCACCATCTGGCTATATTCTTCCTGGAATTTAGCGGAGCGAAGCACTTCGTGAGGGTCCATGTGATACCCTTTCGTCAAGCTTAACATCGCCTTAGCCACCCGTTCCGGAGTTTTCAATAACCCTTCCCTTTCGGCATCTTCACCCAACAAAGTTATAATACTACGATAATGACTCTTTAACTCCTCCAGATTCGGAGAAACAATTTCTTCTTTTTCTAACATGATACAATTATAAAGGAATATTGATCTGGTCTCTTACAATAGAAACCTCTTTAAACACACCGGTAGCTTTCAACCGACGCATCATTGCGTCCGCTTCTTCAATGCTACGGAAATCACCTACACGACAAAGCCAACGAGGCGGATTGAACGAAGTATATACCGTCAATTCAGGAAAATACTCTTTCACACGCGATGCTACATGATAAGCATCATTCTTCGCCTGACGAGTATTGTTACCGGCATACGCCTGGATTCTGAATCCGGAAGTCTTTATTACTTTCTGTTCACCTGTTGCAGGACGTTCCATACCTATCAGAGCCTCGATGCGGGGATCTTGATGGATAGTCACCTTTCCTTGCCCCGGAATGTTACGTTCCAGACTCTTGATAATACTTTGCGCCTGCGCAAAAGTAGCTGTCAAAACAAACAATAGGGTAAGTAAAACTTTCATTATTAAACAGTTGATTGTTGATAAATGATAAATGACAGTTAGAGAATGACAGTCGGAAAATGATAGTTGAAAAGATAAACGATAGTCGATAGCAGGCTATACTACATAGCAACTATCAACTATCATTTATCAACTATCATTTAATTGAAGGCATCAATGATACCTTTGAAATCAGACACTTTCAAAGCAGCACCACCAATCAAACCACCATCAACGTCCGGATTAGAGAACAGTTCTTTAGCGTTAGAAGGTTTGCAGCTACCACCGTAAAGGATAGAAGTATTGTCTGCGATTTCTTTACCATACTTGTTAGCTACGATAGAACGGATGAACGCATGGATTTCCTGTGCTTGTTCAGGAGAAGCAGTTTTACCTGTACCGATAGCCCAAACCGGTTCGTAAGCCAATACAATCTTAGAGAAGTCTTCAGCAGACAGAGAGAATACAGATTCCATCTGTGCAGCTACCACTTCGTTCTGCTTGTTAGCTTCGCGTTCTTCCAACACTTCACCGATACAGAAAATCGGAGTCAGACCGTTAGCCAAAGCCAATTTTACTTTTTCTTCCAGGATAGCAACTGTTTCACCGTAGTATGCACGACGTTCAGAGTGTCCCAGAATTACATATTTTGCACCTGTAGAAGCAACCATTTCAGCTGAAACTTCACCTGTATATGCACCTGAAGCTTTGTCTGCACAGTTTTCAGCACCTACACCGATCTTTGCAGCGTCTACCAAGGGAGTAACAGAAGCCAGGTGGATAAACGGAGTACAGATGATTACATCACAGTTAGGCTTTTCGTTAGCCAATGCTTCGTTCAATTCTTTAGCCAAAGCGATACCCTCTTGAAGGGTTTTGTTCATTTTCCAGTTTCCTGCAACAATGTTCTTTCTCATTTTGTTTTTTATTTTAAAGGGTTAATAAATTTACGATTTCACGATTGACAATTGAACGATCGGAATTAGCGTTCGTTACAGAGGCCGCTCGTTATCATTTATTTTTTTTATTCTTGTTCTTCTATTTTCGGATTCTCCGTTTTTAATTCTTTGCTTTTCATCTCTTCCTCTTGTTGCTTCCGCTTCGCGTTTTTCCGTTCTCTGCGGCGAACGACCAAAATATCCACCCCAAGCACTAACAACAATGGAATAACAAACCATAAGAATACATATCCTACCGTATGAGTGTCACTGCTCACCTTCTGCTTTCCTAACGGCAGATTTTCCAGTTTGTCCGTCAGCACATATTCATCCGGTATATCCTCATCGCTCCATTTATTCAAAATTGTTCCGTTCTTAATCAGTATCAATCCCGGATTGGAACGAACCATTGTCTTTAATGTAATATCATCCATCTGACAGAAAGGATATTCGGCTCCCGTCTTGTCCTTCCACAATTCGATCTGTTCTTCCGGTGAAGAAGTGAGGCAATAAAACTTATAGCCATGCTCCACCGAATAGTCATATATCTCATTAATCAAATCAATGTTACTATCATCCGCCTCTTCAATCCGATGGGCAACCAACAGGAAGGTGTATCCTATATCCGTCAATACATCGTCTGTTATATCTTCGCCCGTATTCAGATCAATCATAGAGAAATCGTGAATAGCCGGTTCATATCCTTTTTCCTTCAGGATTGTCCGTGTGTCGACAAATGTCCAGGTACTATCCGGATAGTTATCCAACGTAAATTCTTTCTTCTCTCCGTTCTTTTCCAAGATAAAGATGCTTTCATATACACTCGGTTTCGCTCCTTCGGGCATTGTCATTCCTTCCAGAATATTCTTTCCGTTCTTGTAAGGACGAAAGTCTAAAACAGGCAGACGGTCCAGACAATAGAACGACAAAGTAAATACAAAGAACAACGTATAGAGAGAAACCAGCCACTCCATTTTCACACTGATAAAACGAACCAGCATCCTTCTGTGACGGAAAGCCATCATTGCTGCAAACAGCAGAACTATATTCTTACCGAATGTCTCCCAATTCGTCAACACCCAGGCATCTCCAAAACAGCCACAGTCCGAAACCGGATCAAAGATGGCAAGATACAAGGTCAGTGGTGTCATGAAAATCATCAGCATCAAAGCCAACGAAGTAGCCAATGTTCTTCTGGTAGCAAAAAATAAGGAAATACCGATAAAAAACTCAACGGCTGACAAGATGATGCCTCCCAATAAAGGGAAGAATGAAGGAAACCAGGAATCCATTCCGAATGCGGTCAGATAATCCTGTATCTTATACTGGAACCCCAGTGGATCAACTGCCTTTACAAATCCGGAAAAGATGAACGATGCCGCCAAAAGAAAGCGACACATATTCGCCACTACCTCCTGAATGATATGTAAGTTCTTATCCTTCAAATTCTATCTTAATCAGTCCGAAAACAGAGTAATTAATCATATCCATATAATTGGCATCAATTCCCTCTGACACCAATGTGTTGCCGGCCAGGCTCTCAATCTGCTTGGTACGGTAAATCTTCATCAAGATCAAGTCTGTGTAAGAGCTGACACGCATGCTCCGCCAGGCTTCATCATAATCATGGTTTTTGGCAAGCATCAGGTCTAATGCCCCTTTTGCATACTTATCGTATAAAGCCATCGCTTCTTCATTGCTGATGTCGGCAGATTCGGCATACCCCAGCTCCAACTGGATGAGTCCGACAATGCCATAATTGACAATCGCAATAAACTCTGCACGGATTCCCTCGTCAATCAAGGTCACTCCTTTGGTCTCAATACTACGAATCCGATTGGCTTTAATAAAAATCTGGTCAGTCACCGAAGCCGGACGCAGGATACGCCATGCAGGCCCGTAATCGTGCAGCTTCTTGGAAAATAAGTCACGGCACAAGGCGATGACATGTTCAAATTGTTGCTTGGTATCTTTCATCTTCTTCCAAATAGTGCGCAAAGGTAACAATAATTAAGTAAAAACAGAAAGAGGGCACTCTAAATTATATTAAAGTACCCTCTTCTAAAGATATTGTATTACTGTTTTATAAGCTATCTATTTTATGAACAACGCAAAACCTGTCCGATACGCAAAGTCGTGGTCGGTTTGATGCGGTTCAGCTTGCAAAGCGTGCTGACTGATACGCCGCGTAACTTAGCAATGCGGGACAATGTATCGCCACTCTTCACCTTGTGATAACGGATAGCACCGTCAGCCACCTGAGTGTCATGAGAACCTGCACGATTCACGCCTTTTGCTTTGCGGAACGTATAAGTATCGGCAACGATATCCTGTTTCGGGAAGTCGAACATATAAATCGGATTAATGGCAATTCCCAGGAAGCGGGTTTCGAAATGAAGATGCGAACCAGTAGAACGTCCGGTGTTACCACCCAGACCAATCGGTTCACCGGCTTTCACCAGCTGATTATCTTCAACCAATTGTTTAGACAAGTGTCCGTATACAGTTTCCAATCCATTATCATGACGGATAACAACGTACTTACCATAACCTCTGCGCTCATACTTCACTACACGCACTTTACCGTCAAAAGCAGCAACGATTGTATCACCGATATTAACCTTCAAGTCAAGGCCATTATGCATTCTTCTCCAACGAGGCCCGAAAGGCGAAGTAATTTTAGTACTCGGAGTTGGCATATGGAAACCAGTCAGGTCAATTGTATACGTTTCAGGGATAATAGCATTTCCGTAAGCATGCACATACTGGTTGTTCCAGTTTGGATAAAGACTTAGGGCGGGATATTCGGACTGTTCGGCACGGATTTGCTTCTGCAATGCCAAAGAATCTACTGATTTTAATTTTTTGTCTATCGGTGCCTGGCGGGCAATCAGGTCTTGTGAGAAAGAGCTCAAGCTGACCATAGCCGCAACAGCGACCAATCCTGTTTTAATAATGCAATTGAAATTCATTCCTTTTTTATCAATTCTATTTAATATTCGTCATTTGCATACAGGTAGTTAAATGTTGCCTGCTTGTAATCGAATATTTCTTCCGGTTTAAAAAATCTCTTTAATTCAATAGCCGCAGTCTCCGGAGAATCAGAAGCATGAACTATATTTTCCTGAAAGCTCATGCTGTAATCCCCACGAATGGTACCCGGGGCAGCCAGACGTCCATTAGTTGGTCCCGCCAATGTACGGACTGTTTGAATAGCATCAACACCTTCGAAACAACAAACAATGACAGGAGCTGTCATCATCGAATCTTTCACACGCTGAAAGAAGGATTTGCCGCTAAGGTGGGCATAATGTTCGCTCAACAATTCATCAGTCAGTTGCATCATCTTCATGCCAGCCAACCGTAATCCTTTACGCTCAAAGCGATGAGTAATCTCACCAACCAATCCCCGTTGAAGGGTACACGGTTTTAAAATGACCAGCGTTTTTTCAAGCATAATACTCGACTTTGCAAATGGTTAAACAATACATTTACTAAAAAAATTCTTCCAAAGATAGTGTTTTCCTACGAAATGGCAAGGAAGTTATTAACTATTTTTCAGATGCTTAGAACGAAAAGGAAGAGGAATCAGGTCGTTAAACTCCTATAAATAGGGAGAATAGAGCCGAAATATGTTTTGCAACACATTTACGCAAATAAACTGCATGTTTAACCGTTTTTCAGCTTATGGCAGCCCAGTTAACATTCGTTTTCCGTAAGGCTTTAAGCTGTCGCCATAAGATTTCGTTCTCCGGACTTTGTGCTGCAGGGTCTTGTTCTACAATACTTTCAGCTATAGCACGAACGTATTGCAACAGTTGACCGTCGCGGACAATATCCGCGATCTTCAAATCGAAAGCGATACCGCTTTGCTGTGTACCTTCAAGATCACCGGGACCACGCAATTTCAAATCGGCTTCTGCTATTTCAAAGCCATCATTGGTGCGCACCATGATTTCCAATCGTTTCCGGGTATCCTCCGTCAACTTGTAATTCGTCACCAGAATACAATAAGACTGTTCTGCTCCACGCCCTACCCGACCGCGCAACTGATGTAACTGTGATAACCCGAAACGTTCTGCATTTTCAATAATCATAACCGAAGCATTCGGAACGTTCACTCCTACCTCAATGACAGTAGTAGCCACCATAATCTGCGCTTTACCCGAAACAAAAAGCTGCATTTGCTCATCCTTCTCGGCTGGTTTCATTTTACCATGCACTTTACAAACCGTGCATTTCGGAAACTCTTCCAAAATATGTTGGTACCCTTCTTCAAGATTCTTCAAATCAATCTTTTCGCTCTCTTTAATCAACGGATAGACAATATAAACCTGGCGTCCTTCGTCGATCTGCTTACGCACCGAACGATACATGCTTTCCCGGCGATTGTCGAATTGATGGATGGTAGTAATCGGTTTTCTTCCGGGCGGAAGTTCATCGATAACAGACACGTCCAAGTCACCGTACAAAGTCATCGCCAACGTACGGGGAATGGGAGTGGCAGTCATTACAAGCACATGCGGAGGTTGAACATTCTTACTCCAAAGACGGGCACGTTGAGCCACACCAAAGCGATGTTGTTCGTCAATCACAACGAAGCCTAAAGAAGAGAAATTGACAGTATCTTCAATAACGGCATGTGTTCCTATTAATATCTGCACATCTCCTGTCAGCAATCCGGTCAGAATTGCTTCTCTCCTTTTTCCTTTAATAGAACCTGTCAGTAGCTCAACACGAATATCCATGCCAAAAAGCAATTCCTTAATAGTTTCGTAGTGCTGGTTCGCCAGGATTTCGGTAGGTGCCATCATACAAGCCTGATAGCCATTGTCCAATGCGAGCAACATACTCATCAAGGCAACCAGTGTTTTTCCACTTCCTACATCTCCCTGCAAAAGGCGATTCATCTGTCTGCCACTGCCGACATCGTTCCGTATCTCTTTCAACACCCGTTTCTGCGCACCCGTCAGTTGGAAAGGAAGATTCTTTGTATAAAATGTATTGAACACATCTCCCACTTTTTCAAAGATGTATCCACGATACCTTTTCTGCCTGTCTTTGGCATATCGGAGAATGTTTAACTGAACATAAAACAGTTCTTCAAATTTAAGACGGTATTGTGCCCGACGGAGGACGTCAGGATTGGTTGGGAAGTGGATATTCCGGAGCGCTTCCGTCAAAGGCATCAAATGATGCTCCGTCAGTAACTTGGGAGAAAGTGTTTCAGGTAAAGGCTCCTGTATCTGCTGAATCACCGTTGCCATCATCTTCTCAATCGCGTGAGAGTTGAGGAAACTGCGTTTCATCTTCTCCGTCGTACTATAATAAGGTTGCAGCCCCACCGAGGAAAGTTTCAAATCATCCGGTTTGTCTACATCAGGATGCGCCACATTGATACGTCCGTTGAAAACAGTAGGTTTGCCGAAAATGATATATTCCTCGTGAAGTTTATACTTTCCCAAGATGTACTTTATACCTTGAAACCACACCAAATCCACGACTCCTGTACCATCCGAAAAATGCGCTGTCAAACGGCGCTGCCGTCCTTCACCAATGGTCTCGAAACCGAGGATTTCTCCTTTCAACTGGATATACGGCATATTGCCATCTATTTCATGAATGTAATAGATGCGGCTCCGGTCAATATATTTATAAGGGAAATAATAAATTAAATCGTGCAAGGAATAGATTTCCAACTCCTTATTTAATACAGCGGCTTTTTGAGGGCCTACACCGGAGATAAATTTTATGTCGCGTGTGGCTAAATCGAACATTTATAAAAGAGCACTCCCTACTTTTAAATCGAAAGGAGTTGTTATTTTTATATTTTCACGGTTGCCTTCTGCCAGATAAACGGGCATTCCCATCGCTTCCACAACGGAAGCATCATCTGTAAAGAAGGGGGTAAATTCCTGGGCATAGGCTTGTTGCAGCAACTCTACATCAAACACTTGCGGCGTTTGCACCAGTTTATAATCAATCCGGCTGACTGTTTCACTTCCGGCATCTGTCAAATGGCGAAGCGTCTCTACTACATCCACCACAGGAATCACTGCTTTTTGCACCTCTGCCAACTCATAACAACGGCGAATCACTTCTACTGATACAAACGGGCGTACTCCATCATGCACTCCCACCAATCCCGGCTCTTGCACCAGTGCCAGCCCGTTCTTTACGGAATGGAAACGTGTTTCACCTCCTTCTGCAAGGACATGTTTTACCGTAAAATGATGTTCATCGCAAAGTTGCTTCCAGAAACTTTGTTGCTCCTGCGGAAGCACCAATATGATTTGAAGTGCCTCGTCATATCTCCTGAAGACTTCCAGGGTATGCATCAACACAGGTTTATCACCCATGGGAAGGAATTGTTTGGGAAGATCACTTCCCATTCGCAAGCCCTTTCCACCGGCGACAATGATTACATATTTCTTCATGGACGGTTTAGCGTTTAACGCACATCGCTTCTACCAGTTCGTCTACTTTTTCTTTACCTACCAACAGGTCAACGATTGTCAAGGCAAATTCCATAGCAGCACCTGGTCCCATACCCGTAATGATGTTTCCATCACGTACGACATGTGCATTTACACATTCGGCACCATCCAGATATTGTTCGAAACTCGGATAACAGGTAGCCTTCTTTCCTTTCAGCAGTCCCAGTTTACCCAACACCATCGGAGCAGCACAAATGGCAGCAATAGGTTTACCTTTTGCAGCAAAATCAAAGATCAATTTGCGCAATCCTTCGTGCTTGTCAAGTGTAGCAGCTCCCGGCATTCCTCCCGGCAACAACAAAAGTTCAGCATCAAAGAAATCACAATTCTCGAAATTGATATCGCAAAGAACGGATACATCATGTGCTCCTACTACAATTTCATCCGGTGTAACGGATACGATTTCTACATTCAGTCCGGCACGTCTCAACGTGTCAATAGCAGTAAAGGCTTCAATTTCTTCAAAACCATCTGCAAAAAAAGCGTATACAGTTCCCATAATGCTTAATATATTTGGTTAATGATACTATCTCAAGTTAAAATAATAGGTGATTGTCCCTGTCTGGTTATTCACTCCATCGATCGTATTAAAACGGGCTTTCTTAGCTGCATCCTCCGCCGCCTTACGTAAAGCAGAATTTACAGTGTTCGTTTGAGGGCTAATGCTGGTAGACACCACTTGTCCTGCGGGATTCACGGTGATATTCACCACTACACGTCCTTCCTCCTGCACGTTATATGCAGGCTTCGGCAAACTACCCGTACCTAAAGAACGTCCGCCAAGGTCAAATGTTCCATAACCTCCGGTTCCGGTTTTCGCTCCGGTAGAAGAATTACCTTCTTTACTACCTTCGGTTCCCGTACCACTGGTTGCCGTACCTTTATTACCCGTCATTTGCGCTCCTTTTCCGAACGCACCGGATACTCTCTTTTTAGCGGCCTCTTCGGCAGCTTTACGTTCACGCTCCGCTTTTTCCTCCGCCAGTCGTTTCGCTTCCGCAGCTTTTTCCGCTTCCGTTTTTTCCGGCTTCTTCACCGGTTCTTTCGGCTTAACCACCTCTTTGGGTTTCACCGTTTCTTTTTTCGGCTCTTCCGTCTTAGGTTTCAGAGTTACTGTTTCTTCTTCAGTCTGCGTCAACAAATCCTGTTCCGAAGGAAGTTGCGGTTCTGTTTCTGCAGGCGGTGCTGCCGCATCTTCATCCATAATATCCACATCTACCAGAGAAGGATCATCAAAACCGCTCGCTGCGTCCACATTCCCCAGCATCACGGGCACTCCACCTGCATCTTCATCCGGTTGGGGGACAGTAAAGCTCACCAGAATCAAAAGAGCAATCACTGCCACATGCACCAATAGTGCACCGAGCGCTCCTATGTATTCACCCTTTTTTCTTCTGTCCATTGTTTCTTATTTATTTTCAGGCGGGCGGGTAGCCAGCACCATCTTAAAATGATTCTCGTTTGCAATGTTCAATACCCTTACAATCTCACGATAAGGTACCGATTCATCTGCATACAATGCCACATACATTTCCGGTTCCTTCTCTGCACAACTCTGCAAAAATGAAGTCAGATCGTTCAGCGCCACCGGCTGCTCTTTTTCATTGCCGAAAGCGGCATAGAAATTCAAGTCCTTATCGATAACCACTCTTGTCAGCGGCTTGGCCGAAGTCTGCTGCTTGCCTTGAGGCAACAATACCTTTATGGCATTGGGCGACACCACCGTAGAGGTTATCATAAAGAATATCAGCAACAGGAAGATGACGTCCGTCATGGAGGCCATGCTGAAATTGGGCGATACTCTATTTCTTCTTTTTAATCCCATCTGCCAATTATTTTGCAGGCTCGTTCAACAGGTCCATGAACTCCATTGTACGAGATTCCATTTTATTTACCACACGGTCTACCAGCATCACCAGATAATTATAGGCAAACATAGCGATGATACCGACAATCAGACCACCGACCGTTGTAATCATAGCTTCATAGATACCTCCCGAAAGCAAAGTGATATCAATGTTTCCACTTCCGGCATTCGCCATTTCGTAGAATGCGCGTACCATACCGGTCACCGTACCGAGAAATCCGAGCATTGGAGCACCTCCGGAAATAGTTGCCATCACAGTCAATCCTTTTTCCAACTTTGCAACTTCAATATTACCCACATTCTCAATAGCTACCTGCACATCGTTAATAGGACGTCCCAGACGGCTGATTCCTTTTTCTATCATACGCGCCGAAGGGGTATTCATCGTGCGGCAATAGTTAATAGCCGCTTTGATCTCTCCACTATGAATATAGTCTTTAATCCGTTCCATAAACATGGGGTCCTCTTTTCCTGCTTTGCGAATCATGTAGTTACGTTCAAACAGGATATAGAAGCAGATAACTGACAGTACACCTAGTACAATCATAATCCATCCGCCCTTGATAGCCATATCAAGCATGTTCATTTCCGGAGCGTTTACCTCCGTCAGCACGGGGTTGGCAGTAGCCAGTGAGTCGGCCATATTCATAGCCCCTTGGGCTAACAAGATCATTGCATTCATGAGCGTAGACAGTTTTTATATTCCTGAATGGTACGTTCGAGTCCCAGATACAGTGCATCGCTAATCAACGCATGTCCGATAGACACTTCATCCACCCAAGGAATGTTTTTATAGAAATAATTTAAATTCACCAGACTTAAATCATGACCGGCGTTCAATCCGATCCCCAGTTTACGGGCAGTCTTTGCAGCTTCGATAAAAGGAGCGATAGCTGCTTCCGGATTCTTCGGATAGTCCGTCGCATAAGGTTCAGTATACAGTTCGACGCGATCCGCCCCTGCTTTTGCTGCATATTCCACCATTTCAGGATCGGCTGCCACAAAAACGGAAGTACGAATGCCGGCACTGTTAAACTGATCGAGAACTTCCGTCAGGAATTCCTGATTTGCTTTCGTATCCCAACCGGAATTGGAGGTGATCTGTGAAGGATCATCGGGCACTAAAGTAACCTGATGAGGTTTTACTTTCAACACCAAGTCAATAAATTCCGGAGACGGATAACCTTCAATATTAAATTCAGTCCGCAACAGAGGACGCAAATCATATACATCAGAACGACGAATGTGACGCTCGTCAGGACGGGGATGAACGGTGATACCATCAGCCCCAAAAGATTCACAATCAAGCGCTACCTTTACTACATCGGGCACATTTCCCCCGCGAGCATTTCTTAGCGTAGCGATCTTGTTTATGTTTACACTTAATTTAGTCATAGTTCTACGTTATATTTGCCGCAAAAATACAAATATTATTATTAGTTGCCTAATAATACGAAACGCATTATGGGTTCTTTTTTGGTTATTTAAAGTAGAAATCCAAGAAAAAATGCCAAATTTGCATCCTGAACTAATGATGTTGCTTATGAAATTTGCCATTTTTGGAAATACTTATCAGGCTAAAAAGTCTTCTCATGCTGTCACCTTGTTTAAACTTTTAAAGAAACAAGGAGCAGAGATTGGTATGTGCAGGGAATTTTATCAATTCCTAGTTTCTGAAAATATGGATATTGAAGCAGATCAATTATTTGATGGTGATGATTTTACTGCCGATATGGTAATCAGCATCGGAGGCGACGGAACGTTTCTGAAAGCTGCCCGCCGCGTAGGAAGAAAAGGGATCCCTATTTTGGGAATTAACACAGGACGTTTAGGATTTCTGGCAGATATTTCACCGGAAGAAATGGAGGAAACATTTGATGAAATCCAAAACGGCAGATATAGTGTGGAGGAACGGAGCGTACTTCAGTTGATCTGCAACGACAAACATCTCCAAGATTCTCCTTATGCCCTCAACGAAATAGCTATTCTCAAACGGGACAGCTCCTCTATGATTAGTATCCGGACAGCTATTAATGGCGCGTATCTGAATACTTATCAAGCTGACGGGTTAGTAATTGCCACTCCAACAGGTTCCACAGCCTACTCTTTGAGTGTAGGAGGCCCGATCATCGTTCCTCATTCCAACACTATTGCCATCACTCCGGTGGCTCCACATAGTCTCAACGTCCGCCCTATCGTTATTCGGGATGACTGGGAGATTACATTAGATGTAGAAAGCAGAAGTCACAACTTCCTCGTCGCCATCGACGGGAGGAGCGAAACTTGCAAAGAAACGACTCAACTAACCATTCGCCGGGCAGATTACAGCGTAAAGGTAGTGAAACGTTTTAATCACATTTTTTTCGATACACTCCGCAGCAAGATGATGTGGGGAGCTGACGGAAGACGGTAAGCAGTTCACATTATGCAACCGTTATTCCTCATCACCCGATTCAACTATACGGTACTTAAAAATAGAACTTCTAAAAAAAGGGACATTCAAGCTGTTGGGAATGCAACAATTTTGGGTATAGATTCCAACTAAAGACAAAAAGGGCTGGGATTTACAATCTCCAGAAATCAGATTAACATTATTTTCCCCTATATTTACTCAATAAGATTAAAATATACTGATTACACTTGCAAATCATTCTTTTATAGACAACAGTCATTCATTTTATCAGTTTCTCCTTACCTTTATTTACATACAAACTAGAGAAAAAAATAGCTTCTAATCATTCCTATATGAGTTCCTCACCGAGAAATGAGATGTCCCTCACCGAGGAAGGATAAGTTCCTCGGTGAGGGACATCTCGTTGGTTTTAATCCAACGAAGGCTTCCATGATTAAAAAGCTGCATATTGTCTGCAAATTCATGCTGCGCTCGCCCTATTTTCTGTATATTATTGCAATTATTTATGCAGTTCTTTCCCCAGTTCATCCATAAAAGAACAACTGTTGCCCGAAGAAATATTAAAAACAGACCATCGGGTTAGCTAATATAGAAGAAAATAGAATATCGGTAGAGAAAAAGAATACCCCGATATTAATCTAACATAAAGGTCTGCGAACCAATCAGATTACCACCTTCGAAGATATCAACACGGTAGTTTCCGGCATACAAGAATTCTTCTACATCCCAAAACACATTGATATTCTGTTCTTCTCCGTTATATTCAATATACTTCTTAATTGAATAAACCAATGTACGGTTTTCATAAGGGAAAGTATTGGATGCACTCTTGGTCAGTACATCATTATCGGGTTTGGTTATACGTACATAGATGGTACGTTCACCGTTTTCGGCGGTTATATTCTTCACGACCGTGAAACTGATGGCTAACTTCACCACGTCTTTCACTTTCTTCGCCACTTTACCACGTTTATTGCGTGGTTCGATACGAATATTAGTTGCATCGAGTTGTGCGGCTAGCGTCACCTTCTTATTCAGATTCTTCTTTTCTTCAGAAAGGTTATCGATCTGTCGTGAAGCCTGATTATACTTTTGAGTCACTTCAGCTATGACCTGTTTCTGCTGTGCAGTCAGTTTATTCAGAGAGTCGATCTGATTAATATATCCAATCATTACCTTACGCAAAGTAGCCAACTCATTCTTTAAACGACGAATCTCTGTAGCATTCGTGCTCTTCACTGTACGAAGTTCTTCCAAGAGACGTTGAGTTTTCAATTGTTCCTGTTCCAGTAATTGAGATAAAGAGTCATTAGAAATCGTCATCTTTAACTCATCATATTGTTGTGCAAAACGGGTATATTCGTTTTCCAGATCTTCCTTATCTAATTGGAACTCCTGCACTAACTCCCGGTTAGCTTGTTTTTCGGTAAACAATAAATAAGTAATACCAATAATAGCTATCACCAAGATAGCCACGGCCGCAATAAGAAGGCTTTTTTTACTCATAGTTTCAGTTGTGAATTGATAACGTGCGCAAAAGTAATCATTTCGCAACAGAAGTCAAGTATAAAAAGTGAGAGTTTTTGAAAAACTCCCGACTAATCTATGCAATTTTAATTTATTAACCAGTCAACCAGGCCGAACCGACAGACGCAAAGTACCCCGACTGATTCTCCTTTATGATCCTAAGCGGCCACTGGCATTACCTGATCGGAGCAGCCTTATTTGCGACTTTTACCTCGTTTGCGTACTGGTTTTGAAGCAAATGACACTTTAGCAAACCAGTATTGAAATTATTTTTTAGTGAAGCGGTAGCCCGAGAAATAATATAGAATTTACCTAACGTACAAACGTACGTTATCTACCGTGTGAATGTCCGTTACCTACCGGGCGAGCATCAACAACCTACCAGACAAAAGTCGGTCATCTGCCGGACGAACAGTTCATGAGGGACACGGGAACAGAAACGGCACCGACGAAGTGATCCGAACCGACAACGGCAGCAACCAAAGCCATCTTCTCTGCCCAGTATTATTGCTGTTGTTTATAACAGAAATAATACTTTTACTTACTCTTCTCTTCTCTACTCTTCTCTACTCTACTGGTTTTCATTGGGTTTTTCCCCTTTACTGGCGGGCGTTTCAGCGCTTCGTACAGCCCTCTCCGAACACCCTCGTTTTTGTATCGTTTTCGTTGTTTATTCTCCACTTCTCTTCCACGCTTGCCAACGGCTTGTTCGACTACTTTTTTTTCATGATAGCTATCCATTCCAGAGAACTTCGACCTTTAACTAAAATTATTACGGAAAAATTTCTTTAATCAGGATTATCGTTGTAATTTTGTCGCGCTAAAAGATAAAACAAATTATCAACTTTTTAAATATATAGTATTATGTCAAAAGTAACCGTAGTAGGCGCAGGTAACGTAGGTGCTACATGTGCAAATGTACTTGCTTTTAATGAAGTAGCAGACGAAGTAGTAATGCTGGACGTTAAAGAAGGCGTTTCAGAAGGTAAAGCAATGGATATGATGCAGACAGCTCAATTGTTGGGCTTCGACACTACATTGGTAGGCTGCACGAACGACTATGCTCAAACTGCTAACTCTGACGTTGTTGTGATTACTTCAGGTATTCCTCGTAAACCGGGTATGACTCGTGAAGAACTGATCGGTGTGAACGCTGGTATCGTTAAATCGGTAGCAGAAAACCTGTTGAAATATTCTCCTAACGCTATCATCGTTGTTATCTCCAACCCAATGGATACAATGACTTATTTGGCATTGAAAGCTCTGGGCTTGCCGAAAAACCGTGTTATCGGTATGGGTGGTGCTCTGGATAGCTCTCGTTTCAAATATTTCTTGTCTCAAGCTATCGGTTGCAACGCTAACGAAGTAGAAGGTATGGTTATCGGTGGTCACGGTGATACTACGATGATTCCTTTGACTCGTTTCGCTACTTACAAAGGTATGCCTGTAGCTAATTTCATCTCTGCAGAGAAATTGGAAGAAGTTGCTGCTGCTACTATGGTAGGTGGTGCTACGCTGACTAAATTGCTAGGTACTTCTGCATGGTATGCACCGGGTGCAGCAGGAGCATTCGTAGTTGAATCTATCCTTCACGACCAAAAGAAGATGGTTCCTTGTTCTGTATTATTGGAAGGTGAATACGGCGAATCAGATCTTTGCATCGGTGTTCCTGTAATCCTTGGCAAGAACGGTATCGAAAAGATCGTTGAACTGAACCTGAACGAAGACGAAAAAGCTAAGTTCGCAGCTAGCGCAAAAGCTGTTCACGGAACTAACGCTGCTTTGAAAGAAGTAGGTGCTCTGTAATTAAAATCCCCTTACTTTATATATCAAGAAAGGCTGTTCCTCGCCATGAGGAATAGCCTTCTTTCTTTTCAACAGAATCCATCCCCACTATATTTCTAAAAAAAGCTAATTCGTTTTGAGTTCTCACAGAAAGCACATACATTTGCATCGTTGTTTATGCAATTATTGTTTAAGTAAACAAGTACAAAAAAACAGACTACTTTAATAAACAAATTGCATAAGAACAGGGTTATTTAAAATAGAAGTACCACCTTATTAATATGCAAGATGCGATGAAAAAAGTTTTTCTTCTGACATTTCTGTTAAGTTTCACTTTTACAGTAAAAGCGCAGAGCTTTCTAAATCTGGATAGTTGCCGCGCATTAGCTCTTGCCAACAACAAAGATTTGTTGATAAGCAATGAAAAAATAAGTGCGGCTCATTATCAACGGAAAGCTGCATTTACAAATTATTTGCCTAATTTCTCGGCAACGGGAGCTTACATGAGGAACCAGAAAGAGTTTTCATTATTAAACAATGACCAGAAAGCCGCGCTTTCAGGGTTAGGAACGAATCTGGCTGGCCCCATCCAACAAGCTGCAACCGAGATTGCAACAGCACATCCTGACTTGGCACCACTTATTTCTTCCTTAAGTGGAAAATTAGGAGCGGTGCTGCCCGCCCTCGATCAAGCGGGAAACTCTTTAGTGGATGCACTCCGTACAGACACCCGAAATGTCTATGCAGGTGCCATTACATTGACACAGCCTTTATACATGGGCGGGAAAATCCGGGCGTACAACAAAATAACAAAGTATGCCGAAGAGTTGGCTCAAGAACAACATCACGGCGGTATGCAGGAAGTAATCATGAGTACGGACCAAGCCTATTGGCAAGTCATTTCACTGGTTAATAAGAAGAAGTTGGCAGAAGGTTATCTAAAGCTTCTGCAACAGCTGGACAGCGATGTAGAGAAAATGATTAATGAAGGAGTAGCCACCAAAGCGGATGGTTTGTCTGTACGCGTCAAGGTAAATGAAGCCGAAATGACACTGACTAAAGTGGAAGACGGATTGAGTCTTGCGCGAATGTTGCTGTGTCAACTATGTGGTATTGATCTTAGTTCTCCCATCACACTGGCAGACGAAAATATGGAAGACATTCCATTACTGACAACGGACCCTCATTTCGATCTATCCACCGCTTATGAGAATCGTCCGGAAATACGTAGCCTCGAATTGGCAACGCAGATTTATAAACAGAAAGTAAATGTAACCCGTGCGGAGCATCTTCCATCCATCGCATTGATGGGGAATTATATGGTAACCAATCCCTCTGTTTTCAATAGCTTTGAAAACAAGTTCAAAGGTATGTGGAATGTGGGAGTTATGGTACAGATACCTATATGGCACTGGGGAGAAGGCATTTATAAAACCAGAGCAGCAAAAGCTGAAGCTCGTATTGCACAGTACCAACTTCAGGATGCTCGTGAAAAAATAGAGTTGCAGGTCAATCAGGCTGCATTCAAAGTAAAAGAAGCTGGTAAGAAACTGGTAATGTCCTCTAAAAACATGGAAAAAGCGGAAGAAAACCTACGCTATGCAACACTTGGTTTTAAAGAAGGAGTGATTGCCACCAGCAATGTTCTTGAAGCACAAACAGCATGGTTGTCCGCTCATTCAGAAAAGATTGACGCGCAAATAGATGTGAAGCTGACGGAAATCTACCTGAAGAAGTCTTTGGGAACGCTGAAATAGTTGATAGTTGATAGGTGATAAATGATAGTTATCACCTATCAACTATCAACTCCCAACTATCATTTATCATTTATCAACTATCATTTAAATTCATATTAATATGGCACCTATAAAATCACAAAACAGCAATATGCTTCTTGCATTCCTTACTCTGTTGGGAGTTATTGCAATCGTTGCAGTCGTTGGTTTCTTCATGCTCCGTAAAGGTCCTGAAATTATACAGGGACAAGCTGAAGTTACCGAATATCGCGTTTCAAGTAAAGTTCCGGGACGTATACTGGAATTTCGCGTGAAAGAAGGTCAAAGTGTCAATGCCGGGGATACGCTGGCCATTTTGGAAGCTCCTGACGTGGTAGCAAAAATGGAACAGGCACGTGCTGCCGAAGCAGCTGCACAGGCACAAAATGAAAAAGCAATCAAAGGCGCACGGGAAGAACAAATCCAGGCGGCTTATGAAATGTGGCAAAAAGCCCAAGCAGGTGTTACCATTGCCGAGAAATCATACCAACGCATCAAGAATCTCTACGAACAGGGAGTGATGCCTGCACAGAAGCTGGATGAAGTGACTGCGCAACGGGATGCAAGTATTGCAACAGAGAAAGCTGCCAAAGCACAATATACCATGGCGAAGAATGGAGCAGAACGTGAAGATAAGATGGCTGCTGAAGCTTTGGTAAACCGAGCGAAAGGAGCTGTTGCCGAAGTTGAATCGTATATTAAGGAGACTTATCTCATTGCTCCGGCTGCCGGGGAAGTTTCTGAAATATTCCCGAAGGTAGGCGAATTGGTTGGTACCGGCGCTCCTATCATGAATATCGCTGAACTCAACGATATGTGGGTAACATTCAATGTACGCGAAGATTTGCTCAAGAACCTGACGATGGGTTCGGAGTTCGAAGCAGTCATTCCTGCTCTGGATAATAAAAAGATCCAGCTCAAAGTATATTATCTGAAAGACTTAGGCACCTATGCTGCCTGGAAAGCAACTAAAACGACCGGCCAGTTTGATCTGAAAACATTCGAGGTGAAAGCTTCTCCGGTAGAGAAGGTGGAAAATCTCCGTCCGGGTATGTCTGTTATCATTGACAAATAACCATGAAAGAGAGAGAAAAGAAATATATAGCTTTGTGGCAGGTCATGCAAAGAGAGTGTCGGCGATTGGTATCACGCCCGCTCTATCTCTTCTGTATGGTCATTGCCCCGCTGTTTTGCTATATATTCTTCACCACTTTAATGGATTCGGGGCTTCCCAAGGATCTTCCTGCGGGAGTGGTGGACATGGATGATTCGTCTACTTCCCGTAATATTGTCCGCAACCTGGATGCTTTTTCGCAGACAGGGGTTGTAGCTCATTACAGCAATGTAACAGATGCACGTATTGCCATGCAGGAGGGAAAAATCTACGGATTCTTCTATCTCCCCAAGGGTTTATCGGCAGAGGCACAAAGCCAACGGCAGCCAACGATCTCTTTCTATACCAATTACTCATACCTGATTGCAGGCTCTCTATTGTTCAGGGATATGAAAATGATGGGAGAACTCACCTCCGGAGCTGCGGCCCGGACGATGCTGTATGCCAAAGGTGCGACAGAGGATCAGGCTATGGCTTATCTGCAACCGATCGTAATTGATACACACCCACTAAATAATCCGTGGCTGAACTATTCGGTATACTTATGCAATACACTGATACCGGGGGTACTCATGCTATTAATATTTATGGTTACCGTTTATTCAATCGGTGTGGAAATCAAGGATCGTACTGCCCGCGAATGGCTACGAATGAGTAACAACTCCATTTACATTGCATTGGCAGGAAAACTGCTTCCCCACACAATAGTCTTTTTCATTATGGGTATATTTTATAATGTATACCTATATGGATTTCTGCATTTTCCTTGCAACAGTGGCATATTCCCGATGATATTCGCCACACTGTGTCTCGTACTGGCATCTCAATGTTGTGGTATTGTTATGATAGGAACTCTGCCGACTCTACGACTCGGATTAAGTTTCGCCTCCCTGTGGGGAGTTATATCGTTCTCCATTTCCGGATTTTCATTCCCGGTCATGGCTATGCACCCTGTTCTACAGGCTTTGAGTAATCTATTCCCGTTGCGGCATTATTTCCTGATTTACGTCGATCAAGCACTCAACGGATATAGTATGGCTTACTCATGGACCAACTATATGGCACTATTAATATTTATGATGCTCCCCTTCTTTGTGGTTCATCGCCTGAAGGAAGCATTGGTTTACTATAAATATATACCCTAAATGAAAGATATAAAATTAAAAGACAAGATAGCCCAAGGCATCAATGACCTGTTTTATATCTGGAAGCGGGAGTTTCAGACAACTTTCCGCGACCAGGGGGTGCTGATATTTTTCATACTCGTCCCATTAGGTTATCCGTTGTTGTATAGTTTCATTTATGACAACGAAGTAGTGCGTGAAGTTCCTGCAGTTGTTGTAGACGATTCACATTCATCTCTTAGTCGTGAATATCTACGCAAGGTAGATGCCACACCCGATATTCAAATCGTCTCTTACTGTGCTGATATGGAAGAGGCCAAACAAATGCTGAAGAATCGGCGTGCGTATGGCATCATTTATATCCCTTCGGATTTCAGCGACAATATCGCCAAAGGAAAGCAGACACAGGTCAGCATCTATTGCGATATGAGCGGATTGTTATACTATAAATCGATGCTTCTTGCCAACACTGCCGTTTCTCTGGATATGAACAGGGATATCAAAATTGCACGTAGCGGAAACACGACCGACCGTCAGGATGAAATCACCGCTTATCCGATAGAATATGAAGAAATCTCCATCTTCAACCCCACTGCCGGGTTCGCCGCTTTCCTGATTCCTGCTGTATTGGTATTGATTATCCAACAGACATTATTGCTCGGCATCGGTCTCGCCGCAGGAACTGCTCGTGAGAACAACAGGTTTAAGGATCTTGTACCTATTAACCGTCACTACAACGGAACGTTACGAATTGTATTAGGAAAAGGATTGAGTTATTTCCTGGTTTATATATTGGTAGCTTTCTACGTACTTTATGTAGTTCCAAGATTGTTTAGCCTCAACCAAATTGGGCAACCCAGTTCATTAATATTATTCGTTGTCCCCTATCTTGCAGCTTGTATCTTCTTTGCGATGACAGCTTCTATTGCCATTCGCAATCGGGAAACGTGTATGCTGATTTTTGTATTCACATCAGTCCCCCTGTTATTTATTTCCGGGATCTCCTGGCCGGGATCAGCTATTCCTCCGTTCTGGAAGTATGTATCCTACATCTTCCCTTCAACATTTGGAATTAACGGCTTTGTAAAAATCAATAATATGGGAGCCACTCTTAGTGAAGTAGCTTTTGAATATAAAGCTTTATGGTTACAAGCTGGAATTTATTTCCTGACCACTTGTTGGGTATACCGCTGGCAAATACTGATGAGTCGCAAACATGCAATAGAGAGATACAAAGAATTAAAAGAGAAAGAAAACTTATCTAGACAGATAAGTGACACAAAATCAGTAGCTGAATTGGAATAAAGCCCTACGATAATGAATAATAGTTTGTTTTCAATTACTGATTCGCACAAATGATTAATGAGTAAGAATTACAAGAGAGAGAAAGTTAACGGTGTATCCTTTCAACGAGGATAGGCCGTTTTTCTTTTTTCTAATACACAGAAAAATCCCCCGTTCCAAGAGAATTAGAACGAGGGATCTTAGAGATATTATAAAGAGAGTATAATTCTATTAGAATTTATAGCCTACACCGATAGAGAAGTTTGTATTCTTCGGAGCATTGTCGCCATCAGTTAATTTAGTCAAGCCAAATTCACCATTTAATCCAACAAAGAACTTGTTGATTTCCAAAGCTACACCTACACCTAAGCCAAAATCAAATCTTTTAGCATCTAAACCATCTTTACCGAAAATGTCACTTTTTTCAGTTACAGATTCAGTCTCGCCTTGGTAACTAGCAGAAACCTCATTCTTATACTTACCACCAATACCATAAGCCAGATATGGACCTGCACTCACTACTATATTCATATTATCAGAAACTGCAAAACGAGCAGCTGCCATAATAGGCAATTCAAGATACATTGGATTATAGGTTTCTTCAGTCTTTACTGAATATCCTGATTCTGATACACTTAAATCAGTTTTAGCTCCTTTCGTAGTCAACATCAATGATGGCTGAATAGACCACATATCACTAATCTGATATTCCATACCAACACCAACATTATAGCCAATCTTCATACTTGAGTCATCAACATCAGTCAAGTTACTCATGTTCATACCCACCTTGGCATTCCAAGAAATCTGAGAAAAAGAAACGAGAGAAACAAGTGCAAATAGCACAAAAATCAAACCTTTTTTCATATCATTCATTTTTTAGTTTGCCTTCCTCTTCCCTTGGTTGGCATTGTTAGTTAATAGTTCTGTTTGAAGTGTGGGGAATTATTCGCAACCAATTAAAGTCTTGAAACACACCCTTCCGTTTTTAACGTATGTTTTGTAGTCGCAAATATATTTCATTTATTTTATATAAAAAAATCCTTGATAGTCTATTTTTTGCATAAAGGTTATTAAATAGCGACTATATAGAAAAAAATAATGTCCATCCGGCCTTTTTTTATGCTTAAAGAATTTCCGAATAACAATGCAATTAAAATATTCTTGCAAGATTTATACATTTACAATTATTAACTGACTAACTATTGATTGTTTACGAAATATTCGTAGATTTGCGAAGTATTCGTAATTAAACAACATCTCCATGGAAAAGTTAACTATACAAGAAGAAGAAGTAATGATCTACATTTGGGAGTTACAATGCTGTTTCGTAAAAGACATTGTTGCAAAGTATACGCAACCGGCACCTCCTTATACTACAGTAGCATCTATCGTAAAGAACCTCGAGCGAAAAGGATATGTCACACCGAAACGTGTGGGTAACACCTACCAATATACTCCTGCCATTCGTGAAAATGAATATAAACGTCATTTTATGAGTGGCGTAGTTCGTAACTACTTTGAGAACTCTTACAAAGAAATGGTTTCTTTCTTTGCCAAAGACCAGAAAATTTCGACCGATGATCTCAAAGATATTATCGAACTCATTGAAAAAGGAAAAGAAAATTAATAGAAAACATTCATCACCATGACTCCAGAACTAGCTTATTTTCTAAAGATAAATGTAGCGATAGCTCTGTTCTATGCATTCTATCGGTTGTTTTTTCATAAAGACACCTTCTTTCATTGGCGTAGGATGGCTTTGCTATGTTTCTTTGCCATCTCCTTGCTTTATCCTTTACTGAATATTCAGGGATGGATAAAAGCTCACGAACCAATGGTGGCAATGGCAGATCTTTATGCAACCATCATCCTTCCGGAGCAAGTAGTTACTCCTTTACAAGAGCCTGCAATGAACTGGCAAGAGGTTATCATACAGTTCGCGAAAGTTATCTATTGGAGCGGAATGTTATTACTAGCCACACGTTTCTTTGTACAACTGGGTAGCATCATCCGGTTACACTTCCAATGCTCAAAAAACAAGATACAAGGAGTACGCGTACATCTATTAAAGAAAGAAACCGGCCCTTTTTCTTTCTTCCACTGGATATTCATACACCCACAATCACATACGGAATCTGAAATCAGTGAAATCATTACTCATGAAGAGACGCACGCCCGTCAATACCATTCGGTAGACGTGCTTATCAGCGAGATAATGTGTATCTTTTGCTGGTTCAATCCATTTATCTGGCTGATGAAACGGGAAGTCAGAGGAAACCTCGAATACATGGCAGATCACCGTGTATTGGAGACGGGGCATGATAGTAAATCATACCAGTACCATTTGTTGGGACTGGCACATCACAAGGCTGCAGCAAATTTATCAAATAGTTTCAATGTTTTACCACTCAAAAATCGTATTAAAATGATGAATAAACGAAGAACGAAAGAAATAGGAAGGACAAAATATCTGATGTTTCTTCCCTTGGCTGCTATCTTAATGATTGTCAGTAACATCGAAATGGTAGCACGTACCACTGAAAAATTTGCCAAAGAAATGATGGGACAAGCAACAGAAGAAGTTGCCATGCAAACTGAAACTACGGATATTCCGGAACTTCCTACAGAAGATATTCAAGAAACTACACTTCCACGGGATAAGCAAGAAAAGGAAATGGTGGAAACTCAAATCAAAAGTGTACCAGATTCCGTTGTCTTCCAGGTTGTAGAAGAAATGCCGGATTTTCCGGGAGGAGTACAGGCACTGATGGACTACTTTTCGAAGAACGTCAGATATCCGGCTGAAGCACATGCAATCGGTGCACAAGGACGTGTGATTGTAAGCTTTACTGTCAAAAAGGACGGAAGCATAGCCGATACGAAAGTGGAGCGAAGTGTCAATCCGTATCTCGACAAGGAAGCCATGCGTGTAATTGCCGCCATGCCCAAATGGAAACCCGGCAAACAAAGGGGGGAAGCAGTAAATGTTAAGTTTACAGTTCCCGTTGCTTTCAGGTTATCCGGTCCTGAACTTCCCAAAGCAGAAGAAGTAAAGCAGTCCGACATGGATGAAGTAGTGGTGGTGGGCTATGCTGCAAAAGATGATCCAACTCCAGAGGGAGGCAGTGTAAAAGGAGAAAATGAAGATGAAGTATTCACCATGGTAGAAGCAATGCCTAAATTTCCGGGAGGACAAGCCGGTCTGTTCCAATATCTGGCTAGAAGCATCAAATATCCCGTCATCGCTCAAAAAAGTAAGGAGCAAGGCAGAGTCATCATACAGATGGTTATTAGTAAAGACGGAAGTTTGTCGAATATCAAAGTCTTACGCAGTGTATCTCCGTCACTGGATGCAGAGGCCGTACGCGTAGTGGGTAATATGCCTAAATGGGAACCAGGAATGCAAAAAGGACAACCTGTTTCTGTCAAGTATACCATTCCTATCGTATTCAGGTTACAGTAATTTCTCCCCCCGGTGCCGCTCCCTTCCTCATCAGTGAGGACCGGGGCGTTCATCGGTGGGAAAACACCCTTCTCCCCGGTACCGGACGTATCTTTCTCCAGTACCAAAAAATCATTTCTTTTTTAGTTTTTTACAAGGATAGTTATAAAAAGATCCTTATATTTGTTCGTGTAATAAAACATTATTCACATGAAAAGATTCGTATGGATTATCGGTTTGATATTCTGCATAACCTGCACCATACAAGCCAAAGACAGAGTGGTCGAGCGTCCTCCTTTTCTAGCATGGAGTTCCAACAGTATCGAGGTCGATAAAATTGTCATGGGTGATACTGTGACAACAGTGTATATAAAGGCTTTCTATCGTCCTAAATATTGGATAAAAATAGCTACGGGCAGTTTCCTGAAAGACAACAATGGAATGCTTTATCCCATTCGAAGAGGAGTTGGAATCACATTAGATAAAGAATTCTGGATGCCGGAATCAGGAGAAGCGGAATTCCAATTATTATTTCCTCCCATACCCGAAAATGTAACCAGTCTGGATTTCTCGGAAGGGGATTTTGACGGGGCATATAAGATATGGGGCATACAACTGGATAAGGACGCATTCTATAAACAGAAACTTCCCAAAGAAGCAGTCGTGCACAAAATAAATAAAAAAGCGATATTGCCGACTCCTAAGTTAGTCTATGGTACTGCTACCCTTAAAGGAAAAATACTAGACTATCAAAAAGAGATGATAAAGCAAGTGAAGATGCACATAGAAAGTCCTGCATTGAATATCCACAATGAACAGAATATCATAAAAATCAAGGAGGACGGCACTTTTCTGGCGGAAGTAAAGGTTGCATCTGTTACAAGCGTAGCATTGGAATTTCCTTTTGGTTGGATTGAATGTCTGATAGCTCCCAATGAAGAAACATCACTCATTATAAATACAAAGGAACTTTGCCGCAGACAAGCACATCTGCAAAGAAAAGATAAAACGTATGGAGAGCCTGTATACTTCAATGGTTATCTGGCTAGTCTACAACAAGAATTAGCTTCAGTAGATATAGATATTGTATTAAAAAGCGTTTATTACATGGATATGTACAACGACATTGTCGGGAAAAGTGCAGATGAATATAAAGCTTATGTACTTGAGCGCCTTCCATCTATTCGAAAAGAAATCGCGCAATCCCCATACAGCAATGCGTGTAAAGAGCTATTAAATATCCAGGTGGATCTGGCAGCGACCGGCAAAATCGCTATGACGGAGAGAGAACTAAAATCAGCACATATTGCTGTTAATAAACTAAATAAAGAACAGACAGACGATTATTTTTATAATACCCGCATCGATACTCCTAAAGGATACTATGACATATTAAAGGAATTCAGTTCTATCAACACTCTTAAAGCTCTATACAGCAAATATTACGCGTCAACGATATATTTAATAAACTTTCTGCCGAATTCTTTAGATGTACTTAAAGAGACACTAAGAACGGGACAGGGACCTCTATTCGATAACATTAAATTTAATAAGCTATATCAATCCATTAAGGATTTTACCCCGTTAACAGCAGAACAGAATGTTGAATTAAAGACTTTTTCTTCCCCGGTATATGCAGAGATGCTTACTCAAGTTAACAAAGAGATAATAAAAAAGATAGAATTAAACAAAAGAAAGACAGGCTTCACTGTTAACGAGACTGGACAAGTCTCCAATGAAGATTTATTCCCATCCATTATCTCTAAATTCCGGGGACACACACTGTTAGTTGATTTTTGGGCAACATGGTGTGGCCCTTGTCGCACAGCTAATAAAGCCATCACTCCAATGAAAGAGGAATTAAAAGACAAGGATATTATCTACCTCTACATCACAGGCGAAACTTCCCCCAAAGGTACCTGGGAAAACATGATTACCGATATTCATGGTGAGCATTTCCGTGTGACAAATGAGCAATGGAGCTTTCTAATGTCCAACTTCAATATCCGAGGAGTTCCCACTTATTTTGTTGTTGATCCGGAGGGTAATATCACCTTCAAACAAACTGGATTTCCCGGAGTAGACACCATGAAAAAAGAACTTATGAAAGCTTTGAATAAATAATTCAAACGTAAAAAATAGATCAAGCAGAAATCGTTGTTGATATACGCCATAAATAAACGCAAGACTCCTGATTGATATAGAAAAAAATAGTGACGGTATATGCTTAGGATAGTGACGGTATCGTTGTCATATACCGTCACTATTTATATTGGATAGCGTCACTATTTTGTAGAAGAGAATCCGCCAACAACGGATTCTATATGATCCTAATAAATAAACGAGCCTCCATAGTCTTTGAAAAGACTACAGAGGCTCGCTCTATATCCTATGGATAACTTACTGCAAAGCTATCCAACTCCAGATTCCATTTATTTATGCATTTCCACGATTTGAGTCGGAGCCATCTCTACATTCCGGCGATCTACCTGACGAACAACACTGGCAGCCAGGGATAAGAAAGCGCGTCCGGTCACGGAGTCTTCATCCAACGCAACGGGAGTACCATTATCTCCTCCTTCACAGATGCTTTGCACGATAGGAATCTGCCCCAACAAAGGAACATTCATTTCTTCAGCCAGTTTCTTGGCACCTTCTTTACCAAAGATATAGTATTTATTCTCGGGTAGTTCAGCGGGAGTAAACCAAGCCATATTCTCAACCAAACCGAGAATAGGTACATTTACCTTATCGTTGGTGAACATATTGATTCCCTTACGGGCATCTGCCAAAGCAACCGCTTGCGGAGTGCTGACAACAATCGCTCCTGTCATGGCCAATGTTTGAACAACCGTCAAATGAATGTCACTGGTTCCGGGAGGAAGGTCTATCAGGAAATAATCCAAATCTCCCCAGGCTGCATCAGCTATCAACTGTTTCAACGCATTACTTGCCATTCCGCCACGCCACAAAGTTGCCTGATCCGGATCGACAAAGAAACCGATAGACAATAATTTCACGCCATACTTCTCTACCGGAATAATCATGTCACGACCATCTATACGTTCAGCATAGGGGCGTGCATCCTCCACCTGAAACATCTTAGGCATGGAAGGACCGAAAATATCAGCATCGAGCAAACCAACCTTATAGCCTAATTTAGCCAAAGCAACTGCCAAGTTCGCAGACACCGTAGACTTACCTACTCCACCTTTACCGGAAGATATACCGACTATATTCTTCACTTGTGGAAGGAGCTTGCCAACTTCCGGACGAGCGGCTTGCTTACTCTCTGCTGTGATTGTTACCTGCACATCAGGAGAGACATACGTATGAATAGCTGTTTCCGCAGCTTTCAACACTGATTTCATAAACGGATCAGTCGGTTTCTCAAAGATCAATGAAAAGCTGACAGTCATACCATCAATACGGAGATTATCGGCAACCATCTCCGCTTCCACCAAATTCTTTCCCGTACCGGGATAACGCACCGTTGCCAATGCATCCAATATCAATTTAGGATAGAGAGTCATTTTATTTACTATTTGACGATTTACAATTTACTATTTAAAGTCACTGTTCAGGTGGCTGCCGGTTCACTTTAGGGTGATTGTCCCGGCAAGCTATTTGCTTGTGCTTAGACCGCTACGCTTGCTGCGGTTGTAGCTACGATAGGGATCAAGCTCTATTTCTACATCCGGCTCTTGCAGTTTACCTTCCTGCGGAAGCCGGAATTTGATATACTTTATATCTAAACCACGATCCAGCCATTGTTGTTCATAATAGGTTTTAATACCGAGAATATTATCTACCAGATCAGAATGATATAAATCTTCAGTCATAAACTCAACCGGAAGTTTGTTCGCCTCAATCATGTATTTGGTATAGGTAAACATGAAGTTGCTGTCCGTTTTCAGGTGGATAATACCATTCGGTTGCAAGAATTTGCGATACCTTTCCATAAAATAGGTAGAAGTCAGTCGCTTGGTTGCTTTCTTCATTTGCGGGTCAGAGAAGGTAAGCCATATTTCACTCACTTCGCCTTCAGCAAAAAAACGCTCGATGATTTCAATATTGGTACGCAGGAAAGCGACATTCTTCATTCCGGTCTGTAATGACTCCGTTGCTCCCGTCCACATACGGGCGCCTTTTATATCCACTGCTATAAAGTTCTTTTCGGGAAACATCTTACCCAGGCCAACAGTATACTCACCACGTCCGCAACCCAACTCGAGCACAATCGGATGATCGTTTTTAAAAAACTCCTTGTGCCATTTCCCTTTCATGCCAAAAGGCACGTTATCTACCGCCGAATAAGGATATTCGAACACGTGCGGATAACTCGCCATATCGGCAAACTTTTCTAATTTATTCTTTCCCATATCAATCCTGATTAGGTCGCAAAGGTACTGATTTTAAAGCAACCGACAAAAAGAAATGGAGCACAGATTTCTCTATGCTCCATTCTTCTATAGTACTGAATGATTCGTCTAATTAAATCTCAACATTCACTTCAACGTTTACCTCTACACTTCCGCCTTGTTGTGCTTTCAAATCTTCATAGAAAGCAGCACGCGAAATAGCAACATACGGTTGCAGGAAAAGAAGTCCAATACCCAAAGTGAAAATACAAAGGATAGCCCAGCCAATGAAACTTAAATCAAGCATGAACAGCTTCATCTTGTTCCCTTCCATCATAGCCATACTTTTCTCAATAGCTGCATTGTTTTTCATTTCCGGTTCATCTTTCAAGATAAAAGATGTCATTGCATAAGAATAAGACTTAATGATACCCGGTATAACCAGCAACAGTGACCACAAAATTGTATAGACAGCCTGAAGCAACATAGTTACAAAAATACGTCCATAATCCTGGAAGCCTTCGAACAAAACACCAAAATCAATGTCTTTGCCTCTACATACGCCAAGCATTACAATAGTAAAGCCGTATGCAACCGGAAGTCAACAAATAATGAACATAATCCGCCAATCACAGGAATAGCAGATAATCCACCGGCAATTGCTGAATAAATAAGTGCAGCAACGGCTGCCATAGGCCACTTTCCTCGAAGTGCCTCACGCGCCTGCGCACGTAGTTCTGAGTTTAGTTTTAACATAGTGAATAATATTAATTGATAAATGTGTTATTTCATAATATACAATTACTCTACAATCGTCACCCAGCCATGTGTATCCGGTTCGTCGCCATACTGGATTCCACGCAACTTATTGTACAATTTCGTACAGATAGGTCCCGGCTTGCCGTCTTTAGAAATCACATAAGATTTTCCATTTTCCAAATCATCGATACGCTGAATCGGGCTGATTACTGCGGCAGTACCACAAGCACCAGCTTCTTCAAATGTTTCCAGTTCTTCTTCCGGTATCGGACGGCGTTCCACTTTGATACCCATGTCTTCTGCTAACTGCATCAAGCTCTTATTGGTAATAGAAGGTAAGATAGAAGATGATTTCGGAGTGATATAAGTATTATCCTTAATACCGAAGAAGTTGGCAGCACCACATTCATCAATATATTTTTTTTCTTTTGCATCAAGGTAGAACTCGCAGGAATAGCCCAGATCATGTGCTTTCTTGTTAGCACGAAGACTGGCTGCATAGTTACCACCCACTTTATAAATACCAGTTCCATGAGGAGCGGCACGATCGAACTCACGAATGATAACGTACGGATTGGTAGAGAAACCACCTTTGAAGTACGGACCTACCGGAGTTACGAACACTACAAACATATACTCTTCAGCAGGATGTACACCTACCTGGGCACTTGTTCCGATCAACAGCGGACGGATGTAAAGAGAAGCACCAGTTTCATAAGGAGGGATAAAACGTTCATTCAGTTTTACGACTTTCAAGATTGCTTCTTTAAACCGTTCTGTCGGAAGTTCTGCCATCAGAATTCCCTGGCAAGTAGATTGCAAACGGGCAGCATTTTCTTCCAAACGGAAAATACGAACTTTTCCATCTTTTCCACGGAATGCTTTCAGCCCTTCAAAGGCTTCCTGACCATAATGTAAACAGGTTGCCGCCATGTGCAAATTAAGGTGTTCTTCACTGCTTACCTCCAGTTCTCCCCATGCACCATTACGGAAATTGATTCTCACATTGTAATCTGTCTTCATATATCCGAACGACAGATTCGCCCAGTCTATTTCTTTCATATTGTTATGTATTAGTTTATTTTCTATGCATTGAAACGCAAAAATAACTTTTATTCTTCAGATTGCCTCTTTTCTTGCAATAATTTTTCGACTTCCCGGTCGGCTTTTGTCAGTTTATCCTTGCAAAAGGCAATAATTTCATTCGCTTCTTTTATTTTCTCACTCAAAATGTCGATATCCAGTTCGTTGTTATCTATCTGGCGAACGATCTTTTCAAGACGTTCCATCGCTTGGGAATATGTTTCTTTTTTTGCTGCCACGATGATTGATATTTAATGGTTAATAATGAATGTTTTTACAAATACACGTTTGACGGATAGCTACTTTTCTACTACCGATCGAACTTCTCCTTTCGATAGCCGGGTTATCAAATGCTCTCCCGGCTTCAGTGAAGAAGCATCCGTCACCGCTTTCCCATCCTTTATCGTAATACTATATCCCCGACTCAAGAGTTTATCCGGAGAAGCGTCCGCTATTCGTTGTTGCAAAAGTTCCAACCGGTGAGATTGACGGGCCACTAATGCTTTCGTCACCTGTGACAAATCTTTCTTTGCTGCCAGCAAAGAAAAACGGGCGTCCGCAAGTTTGCGATGAACAAGATTGGGAATACGGGTTTGAAGGGTTTCCAACCTCCGTCGTTCCAGATCAAGAAGCATATAAGCTCCCTGTTGAATCCGCATAGATAATTCTTCCAGATGCTCCGCGACTTCCGCCACCTGATGAATCAGGAGTTCGGCAGCAGCCGTAGGAGTTTTCACCCGGGTATGAGCCACGGAATCAAGCACTGTATCATCGCGTTCATGCCCAATACCGGTAATAATAGGTAATGGAAATTGCGCACATGCAGCTGCCAATAGATAAGTATCAAAGCCGGACAAATCGGAAGTAGCTCCACCGCCACGAATGATGACTACTACGTCAAATTCATTGATGCGGGCATTAATACGATCCAAAGCAGCCAACACGGATTCCTCCACCTGATTTCCCTGCATTAAAGCCGGAAAAAGCTCCGTATAGAAAAAGAACCCGCCCGAATTGTGCTGCAACTGATGACAGAAATCTCCATATCCGGCCGCAGTAGCCGAAGAAATGACAGCAATACGCTGGGGAAGAACCGGTATCTCAAGCTCTTTATTCAGCGTCAACACTCCCTCCTCTTCCAACTGCAATAATATTTCCCGACGGCGACGAGCCATATCTCCCAACGTATAAGCAGGATCAATATCAAGTACCGTCAGACTATAACCGTATAGCTCATGAAACTGAACTGTTACTTTCACCAACACCTTAATGCCGGAAGTAAATAGTTGCCCTGTGGTTTCCTCAAAATAAGGTTTCAACAAGCGGTAGATATTATTCCAAATCATACCGCGTGCCTTGGCTACGAGATTGTTGCTGCGAGGATCTTTCTGCACGAATTCCAGATAACAATGCCCTGTCGTATTGGAACGGACATCGCTCAACTCTGCCTGTATCCAATATTCATCGGGCAGGCATTGCTCCAGACTACGGCGCACGAGTGCATTCAGTTCTAAAAGAGAAAGCCTCTCCCTACCCTCTTCCAAAGAGGGTAAGTCAGATTGCTTCAACTTGTTTATAACGTTTATCATACAACAGTCACCTTATTTCTTTTCCTTGGAAGAAAAGTTTAGATAAGCCTTCCACAAATCGGGAATACCATATCCATATATGTTATCCGGGAAATCGGCTCTATCCCCCGATTGACGTACCAAATCAATAATCTGCTTCGCTGTCAGCTTCGGACAAGCCTGCCACAGACAAGCTATCATACCGCACATAATCGGAGAAGAGAAAGAAGTTCCGTTGGCACGGCGAAGATTACCATCCGTTCCCATCACATCCGAATTCAGACCGACAGCCACTACATCCGGTTTCACACGTCCGTCAGCCGTATTCCCAACAGAAGAAAACGGCGCCAATTCTCCCCTTTTATTGACAGCTCCTACCGTTATTATATTCTCTGCGTCTCCCGGAGGAGTAATCTTCTTCCACGAACCTGCACCCGAATTTCCAGCGCTACAAACAACGACCATTCCTTTATCGGCTGCCTTCGCAGCTTCACGAGACATCAACGCATAATGACCATTCAAGTCACGATATCTATAATTCTTCGCAGGATCATCAAATGAGTAATATCCAAGCGATGTATTCACCAAATCCACTCCTACACTATCGGCAAACTCAATGGCTGCCGCCCAGTAATCCTGTTCTACCAGATTCTCCGAATATTCGTCCTCGCTACGCAACAACCAATAAGAAGCTTCAGGAGCTGTGCCAATCATCACATGCGGCTGATTCATGGCCATACAGGACAATACAGACATTCCATGACTGCTTTCCGCATAAATATCTGCCTCCGGATTCACAAAGTCACGCACCCCGAGAATATGAATATTTTTCATGGCGTCAATCTTATCTACATTATGGAATCCGGCATCAATCACGGCAATGGTCATTCCCTGTCCCTTAAAGCCCGCATCATGCAGAAGATCAACACGACTCATTGCCGCCTGTGTTATTGCAGGACCGTAAAGGCTATCGGTACGTACCGGTTTATTTATTAGCGAATCTCTTTGAAAGGCTCTTTGTGTGATACCTTTCCACACTCTTTCCGTGGAATGTACAAAAGGTAACTTTGCTATTTCGTCAATCAGAGTACTATCATTACAAGAAACAGTAACAAAATTATCCCATTTCCCCGTCACAAGTACATGAACCCCCGTCTTCCGTATAGCATCTACATATTTCTTGCAGACCGGCAAATCAGTGGAATCAATGGGTAATCCTTGTTTCTTTCTCCGTTCTATAGATTTCTTAGACAAATACTTTTCCGGTTTCTGCAAAGAATAGTCCGTAGCCGCTTTGTCTTTCAGACTAATCCGGTATTTTAAGGTATCTCCCGGAGTAAACTGGGCAAACACACCCAAATACATATTTAAAGCGAGAATCAATACTATAAACTTCTTCATAAGTTATCTTTCTATTTTAATCAATCATAATTCTTCATTTTCCATAATCACCAGCCCGATTCCTCTTTGGGAAGCAATGAAAGCTCCTCCCAGCACCCGTTTTCCATCATAAAACACAGCTGATTGTCCGGGAGCAATGGCCGAAGCTATTTCAAGGAAACGTATCAACAAACGTCCGTCTTCCAATCTTTTCACCCGGCAAGGAATCGGACGACTGCGATAACGAATCCGTACCGTCAGATTCTCACATCCGAACAATTCCCGTTCATCCACCATTTTATCCTGCTCCGCCAACATGTATTCAGTTTCCAGTTGGTCGGCATTTCCAAGCATCACCGTATTTTTCTGCGGATTGATTTTCAACACATAAGCAGGCTTTCCTAAAGCGATCTCCAATCCTTTTCGTTGCCCAATCGTATAATAAGGTGCTCCTTTATGCTTCCCAAGCTTCACTCCTTCAGAGTTGACAAACCATCCCGGTCCAATTTCACTATCCAGTTCGGGGCACTGCTCACGAAGAAATTCACGGTAATCCCCCTTGATAAAGCAGACTTCCATACTTTCTCCTTCTTTCGACTTTGCTTCATATCCTTTCTCTGCAAGATACTCACGAACCTTCACCTTCGTATAATCTCCCAATGGGAAAATACAACGTTTCAGCACATCCTGCCCCAATCTCCAGAGAAAATACGACTGGTCTTTCTTATCATCGTCTCCGGCTACTATATAAATATTTCCGTTTTTCTCTTCCAATCGTGAATAATGTCCGGTAGCCACCCATGCACAATTCAACTTATCCGCCCACTCCGTCAAAACACGGAACTTAAACAACGGATTACACATCACGCACGGATTCGGTGTACGCCCCTGCTTATATTCGTCTATGAAGTTTTTTACGATGGTTTCTTTAAAAGGAATACGTTCATCTGCTACATAATGTTCGATCCCCATTCGTTCAGCCAACTCCCTGGCATCCTGTGGTTCATCTCCCCACACGCGCATGGTAACCCCTACAATCTCGTATCCTTGTTCCTGCAGCATCAAGCAAGTAGCGGTGCTGTCTATGCCACCACTCATACCTACCAATACTCTCTTATTTCGTTCTTCCATTCGAATTTTGAAAATTTACATGGATACAAATGTACGAGATTTCAAAGAGAAAAGTTGCTTTTCTGAAAGAAAATCCTTATATTTGAAATATACCAAAAGCGAGAACAATTATGGCTAACCCCAGATTACCGGGCATTTCCGAAAACGAGCAAGCCTTATTGTATGCCAAATTGAATGAGTACAACCGAGGCAGAGCCTCTTTTAAAGAGGTAGGAGTCTACCTGGTGGTGTTGCCCCGACCGGGGAAACCAAATTATTCCCTTTGGCTGTACTCTCCCCTGCTCGAAAAGCAATCCATTCTTTATATACATGACCTGTCACCAGACATCAACGAATCCCTGCGGATGGCCAGCACGATGTTTTATTATTCGAAGCGTTGCATCATCCTGGTAGATTACAATGAGAAAAGAATGCAGAGTAACGGTGACGATCTTATCTTCTTCGGAAAATACCGGGGACATTTTCTACATGAAATCCTCAAAATAGATCCCGCCTACCTAAGTTGGGTAGCATACAAATTCATTCCCAAAATACCGAAACAGGAACGTTTCGTCAAAATAGCACAAGCTTATCATTCCATACACCTGGATATAATGATAAGAAAATCGAGGGAGAAGCGTTCATCCAGCCGTTATCTGGGAGAATTAGGAGAAAAGCTGACAGACTTAAAATTAAAAGTCACCCGGGTAAGATTGGAAGACGATCCGTACAAAACAAGAGTGAACGGCACTACCCCACAGTTTTTTGTCAAGCAGGTACTGACTTTGACCGATGCCAGTGGAAATTTAGTCACCATGAGTATTCCATCAAAAAATCCCAGTGCGGTTTCATGCACTCTATCCGGGATAGAACATGAATACCGACTGGGAGATATTATCTACGTTGCATCGGCGAAAGTATCGCGCCGATACGAAAGCTATGGTTCAAAATACACGCGCCTTAGCCATGTGAAGTTCGCAAGTCTCAACGTTTAGTCCAATCGTCTTTGACAAAACTTGCCGGATAAGAGATTTTATCCACCACACCGTCTTTCTGACGAATCCAGGATGTGAATGTACGGGCACCCTCATCCAATACGATGATACGCGCACCATTCGGCAAATGGTTATATTCCGTATTTCCACCGGTAAAGCGTCCATAAGCCAGAAGTATATCTTTCCACATCACTGCATAGTCATTATCGTGGTCGTGTCCTACAAACATACCCATCACATCACCAGCTTCTTTCATCGCTGCAAACATTCCTGTATTCAATTTAGGCGCACAGGCTTCCTCCATACGAGTTCCACGAAGAATTGCATTTTCGCTACAGGCAGCTTCATTGTATTCAGGAAGAGGAATATGGAAAAAAGCAAGAGCCGGCAGAGGCTGTCCGCCGTTTTGCACTTTATAAGCCGCACTCTGTTGACGATACCAATTTATCTGGTCGAATGTAAGCCATGCATACCCCTTCACATCTTTCAAAGGAGAATAAGAGTGAGAATCCATGCAATATAGCAAAGCAGCATCCTTCTTTAGATTGGAAGACGATTTCACTGTCAACACATAATCCGGCGACAAAACTGTTCCGCGATCAGGCAATAAATTGCCGGGAACTTGACGGATGATATCATATAACTGTTCCCGTGTCATTCCCTGTTCATTGTCATGGTTACCAAAAGTGACCACAAAAGGTAGTTTACGTTTAACTACCGGTTCCAGTACCTGCAACATTCCGGAATCCGCCGGAGCAGAATAAACAACATCACCGGTAAATATCACCAAATCCGGACGTTCGTCATCAAGCACCTGATTAATACGTTCCAGAGCTATATCTGAAGCCCGATTTCCATATTTAAAATGCACATCGGTAAATTGCACAATCTTGAATTTACCATCTTTGCTAAATTTCAGTTCACTCTTCTGAGCCATACAAAAAGTCGTTACCAATAAGAAGGCAAGTGTTAAGTAAATTTTAAAAAGACGAATCATAATTATTTGTTTTAGGGGGTTAAGAAATCTTCTCTATCAGCACAGTAGCATAAGCCGATATACCTTCTTCACGACCTGTAAAACCGAGTTTCTCGGTAGTAGTCGCCTTAATGGAAATATCATCCATATCAATCCCCATAACAGTTGCCATCGTCTCCTGCATTAAAGGAATGTGCGCTTTTAACTTCGGGCGTTCGGCACAAATAGTTGCATCGATATTGCCCACTTTATATCCTTTGGTAGCAATCAACTCCACTGTTTTTTTCAGCAGTATCTTGCTATCTATATTCTTAAATTCTCCTGCCGTATCGGGGAAATGATAGCCAATATCACGCATATTCGCCGCCCCCAACAGAGCATCGCAAACAGCATGCAATAATACATCAGCATCCGAATGCCCCAGCAATCCTTTTGTGTGTTCCAAAAGAATGCCACCCAGCCATAACTCACGACCTTCGACCAACTGATGTACGTCGAAACCAAAGCCTACTCTTATCTTCATATTTTATATAACAAATGAGTACTAATGAATAAAAAAAGATCAACGAATATAGAAATCCAGCAGTTTTTCTCCCTCCAGATAACCTTGCAAACGCTGTCCGATACTAACAGGACCTACACCCACAGGAGTCCCAGTAAAGAGCAAGTCACCAATTTTCAAAGTTACAAACTGGCTTACATAAGCGATTATATCATCTATCTTGAAAAGCATATCTGCCGTACAACCGCGCTGCACTTCCTTACCGTCGATCAACAAATGAAAGTCAAGATTCTGAATATCCTTATAGTGCTCCACCGGAACAAAAGTTCCAATAGCAGCCGACGAATCAAAACCTTTGCAAAGCTCCCAGGGATTACCCTGCTCACGGAACTTTCGCTGAAGGTCACGAGCCGTAAAGTCGATCCCTACAGTCACTGCATCATAATAACGGTTAGCAAAGCGGGGAGCTATATTTTTCCCCAATCGATTAATACGAACCACCAGCTCCGTTTCATAATGTATCTCTTTAGAAAAGTCGGGAATGAAAAACGGTTTGCCATCCTTCAGAATAGCAGAATCAGGCTTCATAAAAATCACCGGCTCCGTATTTACTTGTGTATGTCCCAGTTCTTTGTTATGCTGGGCGTAGTTCATTCCTACTGCAATAATCTTCATTATTTCTCGTTAAAATTCAATCGGTTAAACATAACAGCCAAATGAGCATATAGAGACGTATTCTGCACCACTATATTCTCGGGTACACGGATTCGGAAAGGAGTAAAGTTCCATACGGCTTTTATGCCTCCGTCTACCATCTTATCTGTAATTTCCTGAGCAATATTAATAGGTACGGTCAATACACCGATATTTACATCGTATTCTTTCATCTTTGCTTCAAAGTCATCGGAATGAAAAATAGGAATACCATTCAGGTCTTTCCCCACCAGTTCCGGATTCACATCAAAAGCAGCCACAATCTCCAGTCCGAAATGATGCAAACCAGAATCCCGAAGCAAAGCAGCCCCCAGGCTACCTACACCAAACAAGAAGGCTTTGTGCATATTGGTAAATCCAAGAAAACTCTCTAACACCTCAATCAGCGCATCAATATTGTACCCCACTCTCGTACGCCCCGAGATATTGACGTATGACAAATCCTTGGCGATTTGGGAAGCGTCAATATTTATTTCCTTAGAGATTTGTGTAGAAGAGACATACTGCTCCCCTTTTTCTTTCATTAGTTTTATATTGGACAGATACCAGGGAAGTCTGCGCAAGGTAGGCTCCGGCACTTTATCCGCCTCTTTTCGTATATAAGTGCTCATACTTCTTACAAAATTTGGTATTTTGCAAAAGTACAATCTTTTTTGAGACTGACAACCCTATAACAGAAAACCTTAATAGAGATTAAACAAAACGATGAAAAGAGACTCAAATTTTGCTCTTTTCGATAAGTTTAATACTTTTGAAAAGGATTAAAAATGACAAGTATGAAAAATAATGATTGGAAAGATAGATTGAACGTTGTGTACTCCACGAATCCTGACTTCGGTTATGAAATGGATAACGATGAAGAACAGGTTACCCTCGACAAAGACAAGCAAAACCTGCGAGTTTCCATTGACAAAAAGAACCGGGGTGGTAAAGTGGTAACATTAATTACCGGATTTGTGGGTACGGATAATGATTTGAAAGAGCTAGGCAAGTTACTGAAAAGCAAATGTGGAGTAGGCGGTTCAGCTAAAGACGGAGAGATAATGGTACAAGGAGATTTCAAGACCAAGATCATAGATCTACTCATCAAAGAAGGATATAGTAAAACCAAAGGTATAGGAGGTTAAATTAAATAATACAAGAAATGAGAAAAGTAATATTATTCTGTGCGGCAACACTATTCTCACTGTTGTCATTCGCACAAGAAAGTGATGCGGATATTGTAAAGGTAGGTGACAATATACCTGCCTTCACCCTTCATTCAACAGCAAACGGCACCATAAACTCTGCAGATCTAAAAGGGAAAGTTGTATTAATCAATATTTTCGCTACCTGGTGCGGCCCTTGCCAAAGCGAACTGGCTGAAGTTCAGAAAATACTCTGGCCTAAATATAAAAACAACAAGGATTTCTGTATGTTAGTGATCGGTCGCGAGCATACAGACGACCAATTAGCGGAATACAATAAAAGAAAAGGGTTTACATTTCCCCTCTACCCGGATCCCAAACGGGAAGTTACAGGTAAATTTGCCACCAAAATGATTCCCAGAAGTTATTTAATAGACAAAGAAGGAAAAGTAATATCAGCTACTACCGGCTATGAAAATGGAGCCATAAATACGCTGATGAAGCAAATAGATAAAGCATTGAAGTAGTCCCTATCCTAAGATATGCCTTAAAGAAAAAAGAGTCCGGTGCAATACCGAACCCTTTTCCCAAATTTTACATATAATAAATCTGACTTTGTAAGTAGTACTTAACAAGATTTGAATCAGATTATTCAGCTTTCAAAGTGAAACGCTTGAAGTCAACAATCTTCAGTTCAGGATCAGCAGCAGCCAACACTTCTCTTACAGTCTTCTTAGCGTCCATGATATCTTCCTGGTTCAGCAGGCAAACTTCTTTCAAGAACTTAGCCAGACGACCCTTAGCGATGTTCTGAATCATTTGTTCAGGCAAATGTGCAGCCTTTTCAGCAGAAACAGTAGCAATGATTTCTTTTGCTTTCGCTACATCTTCAGCTGTAATCCAACCTTTAGCCATATTGCTTTCCATGTGATCTTCGCTGTCTACATGAGCCGGGTTGATGTTAGCCTTCTTCAGAGCAGCTTCTACAGCCTTCTGTACCTGTTCAGCCTTTGTCTTTTCGATAGCTACTTCGATTTCTTTTTGCTTCACTTCTTCAGAAACACCATCCTCATCAATAGCGATCGGATTCATAGCAGCAATCTGCATAGCTACTTGCTTAGCCAACTGCTCGTCAACGTTCTTGTTAAAAGCAACAATCGTACAAAGACCATTTCTGTTCATGTGGTTGTAAACAGCAGTGCTTGCGCCTTCTACAGTCATGTAACCATCAAGTTCCATTTTCTCACCTGTGATACCGCTACGGTCAGTCACTGCATCCTGTACAGTACCGTTACCCATCGGCAATGCTTTTACTTCGTCCAATGTCTTGCATTTGTTAGCCACAGCAAGATCAAGAATATCCTGAGTCAGTTTCACAAAGTCAGCATTCTGAGCTACGAAGTCAGTTTCGCACTTCAAAGCAATGACAACGGCATAGTCACCAGTAGTCTTAGCCAAAACGCAACCTTCAGAAGCCTCACGTTCAGAACGCTTAGCAGCAACAGCTTGTCCTTTCTTACGGATAATCTCCATTGCCTTGTCGTAATCGCCATCAGCCTCTGTTAATGCATTCTTGCAATCCATCATACCAGCTCCGGTCATTTTGCGCAGCTTGGTAATATCAGCCATAGTTACAGCCATAATAATTTCCTTTATTTAAATGAATAATAATTTTCGAAACAAAAAATGTGCCAATCTGCCAATCAAGATGCAAGTGTATAACAATACCCTTGCACATTAGCAAATTGGCACATTTTATATATTAAGCCTCTTCGTCTTCCTTGATGAAAGCAGCAGCTTTAGCTGCGTTGATAGCTTCTTCGTCAGACTTGTCGAGTCTAGCTTTTACTGATTTCTTCTTGCCTTTGTTAGCAGGAGCTTCACCAGCTGCTTCCATGTCGATCTTTTCAGCTTTTCTTTCTTCCAAACCTTCGATCATTGCAGCGCAACAAGCATCCAGGATAACTTCTATTGATTTAGTAGCGTCATCATTAGCAGGAATTACGAAATCCACGTTTGAAGGATCAGAGTTAGTATCAACGATACCAAATACAGGGATACCCAAACGGTTAGCTTCGCGAACTGCGATATTTTCTTTCATTACGTCGATTACGAACAATGCAGACGGCAGACGAGTCAGATCAGCGATAGATCCCAAAGTCTTGTCCAATTTTGCACGTTGACGAGAAATCTGAAGAACTTCTCTCTTAGAGAGGTTAGAATATGTACCATCGTTAGTCAATTTATCGATAGTAGCCATTTTCTTCACAGCCTTACGGATAGTCGGGAAGTTAGTCAACATACCACCCGGCCAACGCTCGATTACATAAGGCATATTAACAGATTGAGCTTTCTCAGCTACAACTTGTTTAGCTTGTTTTTTAGTAGCAACAAAAAGAACTTTCTTGCCAGATTTGGCAATCTGTTTCAAAGCTTCAGCAGCTTCGTCTACTTTTGCAACTGTTTTGTGGAGGTCAATGATATGAATACCATTGCGTTCCATGAAAATATAAGGAGCCATTGCAGGGTTCCACTTTCTCTTAAGGTGTCCGAAGTGGCAACCAGCCTCCAATAATGTATCAAAATTTGTTCTTGACATCTTGTTTTTTCTTTAAATCGTTTACTTTCTTTTTTGTTTTTTCTAAACCAACCGCTGGGTAGTCTATGAGCAGAGTCCCAGTAGTTTAGATACTAAACATATTCCTCTATCAGGCAGCACATTAACGCTTGCTGAACTGGAATCTTCTACGAGCTTTCGGCTGTCCCGGTTTCTTACGTTCAACAGAACGAGGGTCACGAGTCATGAAGCCTTCTGCACGAAGAGCAGCTTTATCTTCAGCGTTCATCTTAACCAGTGCACGAGCAATTGCCAAACGCAATGCCTGAGACTGACCTGTGAAACCACCACCACACAAGTTCACCTTGATGTCATACTTCTCAGCAGCACCCAGCTTGTTCAATGGTTGTTTTACAACATACTGAAGAATAGTTGATGGAAAGTACTCTGCAAGGTCTCTCTTGTTAATAGTAATCTTTCCTGTACCTTCGCTTACGAATACGCGTGCAATAGCACGTTTACGTCTGCCTAATGCATTTACTACTTCCATTATATCTTATTTATATGAATTAATATCAATCATTTTCGGGTTCTGAGCAGCCTGTTTGTGTTCGCTACCAGCGTAAACATACAAGTTATTCAGCAATTTAGCTCCCAGGATATTCTTAGGAAGCATGCCCTTCACTACTTTTTTCAGTAATCTCTCTTCACCGTTCGGTTTTGTAATCAAACGGGCAGGAGTCATTTCTCTCTGACCACCAGGATAACCAGTATATGACAAATAAACTCTGTCATTCCATTTGTTACCAGTCAGTTTTACTTTGTCTGCATTGATGATGATAACGTTATCACCGCAGTCTACGTGAGGAGTAAAGTTTGGTTTGTACTTTCCTCTCAGCAATTTTGCAACTTTTGCTCCCAGACGACCTAAAGTCTGGTCTGTAGCGTCAACGATAACCCATTCTTTGGTTACAGTCGCTTTGTTTGCAGAAATGGTCTTGTAACTTAAAGTATCCACTCTAATTTTGTTTTTTAAATGTTACTACTAAAAATTTTCTTCACCACTCATTAGTCTTCCCCGGACAAAGGAATACTAACTTGCTATGAATTAATCTCTTATCATTTTGTGATAATAATCGGCTTGCAAAAGTACGGCTTTTCTTTGAATTGGCAAACTATTTTTGTATATTTTTCCAGCCGCCTATTCTATTGAGAGTCTTCTTAATACCCGTTATTATTCATTCCATTGAGTTTCGGATTACTTTGTATCTCTTTCAGAGGGATAGGGAAAAGTTCATGTTTACCCTCCGTAAAATTCCGGTAAGCCGGATATGGTTTGTTCTCTTTCTGATTGACGGAACTGATCTCACCAAACAGTTTCAGAGCCTTGCCCAGTACTCCCCAACGTATCAGATCATATTTGCGTTGTCCTTCAAAAGCCAGTTCAAAGCCACGTTCCCAGTAAAGAGCTGTACGGAACTTTCCTTCCGGTGTAGAATCATCGATGAAAGTGAGGTTATGTGTCTTTTTCCGTACGCTCATCATTTCATCATAATTCGCTTCTGTAATAGAAGTTGCTTCAGCACGTGTACGTACGCTATTCAGCAAATCCCATGCTTTCTGTCTGTCCGTTCCCGTTTCATTATACGCTTCGGCAGCCATCAATACCACATCAGCATAACGCAAAGGGCAATAGTTCACATCCGCATAATTGATATTCTTGTTCCACGACTCTTTTGGCATCCATTCCCGGCGCCATTTTCCCACATACCAGCTACCTGCGCTTCTTTCTTCTTTTACATGCTCTTTTTTAGTACCATTCCAGGTATAACGATAGGTACAAATCGCCACATCATGACGCTTATCATTCTCTTCGAAAAAGTTGCGCCATTCGGGAACGACTATAAAGAAACCATTGGCACGTCCCATATACTGACTTGCTTCGGATGCGGAAATTCCGGTAGGTTCCGCTACTTGTGGGCCGTTATAAATTCCCCATGCTCCACCATTACGACGTCCTTGCGAATGATAGAAAGCAATCTCCCAAAGGCTCTCCTTATTATTCTGTACCCCTTGCGAGTAGCTTTTAAAGAGTGCCTCATAACCACCGTCATAAAAATCATGGTATCCTTTCTTTTCAAAAGCCTCCCACTCTTTTATCACTGCATCGAAATTTTCCATCCGCTTACTGTCCTCCGGACGTTTCAACTGTCCATTCGATTGAAGGCTATATCCTGCACGTTGCAAATATACACGCATCAGCAATGCACGGGCAGCCCCTTGCGTCACCCGTTCGGGACTGGAAGAAGCAGTTGCCCAATCCAGATTGTTTTTAGCGAAAGTAAGGTCGGATATAATCTCATCATAAATCACTTCCCTGTCCACACGTTCACCAAAAGCAGATTCGTAGGATGATGAATAAGATGTTTTGAAAGGCACATCTCCCCAATATCTCACCAAATCAAATGCGAGGAAAGCACGCAGAAAACGAGCTTCCGCTTCCAATGCTTTCAGACGGGTATTTTCTGCGTATCCTGTCATGCCACAGATTCCGTCAATGGTGAGGTTAGCCCGGTCGATTCCCTCATATTTCAGTTTCCAGATACTTTCAATCCACGTATTCGTGGAGTTTAGCTGATAATGTGCAATATCGTGAACCTGATTGTCAGACTGCGTACGAGCCGTATAATAGGTATCGTCTGATGCAGGAGAAGCCATTTCGTACCAACCATAATGATTAAAGTCCGACAATGAACTATATATTCCCATCACTGCCATTTCCGCTTTATCTTCCGAATCGAAATAGCGGTCCCGGTCATATTTTGAGTTAGGTTCTTCCGTCAGCAAATCCTCACAAGAGGAAAATCCTGTTGCCAATAGGGCGAATACGGCATATAATAGATGTATCTTTTTCATGATTACTATGTATTTAAAGAATTAAAATGCTACGTTGAGACCAAAAATAAAAGAACGGCTAAGCGGATATGCCCCAAAGTCAACACCCGGTGTCAAACCGCTTTTCATCGTAGAGACTTCCGGATCGAAACCTGAATACTTGGTCCAAGTCAACAGATTATTACCGGTGGCATACAAACGCAAGTTCTTCAATCCTACCCTTGCAATCAGGTTTTTAGGGAATGTATATCCCAAAGTCACATTACTTAGTTTCAAATAGGAAGCATCCTCCACTGCCCATGAATGAATATAATTGTCTCCTTGTTGAGCATCATGATAAGCAGCTACGGTTTTACCAGCATTCAGAGCAGCCAGTTCTCCGGGATCTGTCACTTTCTGCCCATCCGAATTGATGGTCATCCAACGATTAGAGCTATTCATCACATCCAATGCGTTGTAGTTCAAGCTACCTACCTTACTGGTAACCAGTTTGGTCGCATTCAGCACTTCGTTGCCATAGCTGAAAGTCAGGAATATACTCAAATCAAATCCTTTGTAAGTAAAAGAGTTGTTCAATCCTCCGTAGAATTTCGGTTGAGCGTTACCAATGACCGTTTTATCATTTTCATCAATCACATTATCGTCTCCGGCCAAGTTCTTAAACTTCCACATACCCGGACGAATCCGGCCTTTATCACCATGATAAGGTATCCCATCTTTCAGGGTATAGGTCTGCGTAGAAGCATCATAATTGAAATCATCTACCTGATACAGCCCTTCGGTGATGTAACCATAGAACTGTCCTAATGGTTCTCCGACAGCAATACGATGAGTGTTTTGGTTAAAGCCGAACCTGGCTTCATAGAGTTGCACCGCCTCACCGGTCAATGCTTTCACTGAATTTTTATTGTGAGATAGCGTCAGTGTAGTGTTCCAACTAAACTTCTTTGTAGAGAAATTCACAGTATTCACAGTCAGTTCCACACCTACATTCTTCGTTTCTCCGGCATTAATCAACATACTCTGATAACCGGAAGAATAAGGCAACTGGGCGTTAAGCAGCAAGTTACTACTCCTATTTATATAGAATTCGGGTGAAATGGTAATGCGTTGATTCAGAAATCCTAAATCGACCCCCATATTAAAAGTCTTGTTCGCTTCCCACTTCAGATCGGGATTCGGTATCTGCTTGGAAGCATAACCGGGAGTAAGCTGATCTCCCATAGCTGTGATGATGGAAGACATCAAAGCAAGGCTGTTATAACTACCGATTCTGTTGTTACCCGCCAAACCGTATCCGATACGGAATTTCAAGTCGGAGAAAACATTCAGTTTCTTTATAAAATCCTCTTCACCCACACGCCATGCTGCTGATACGGCAGGAAAATATCCCCATTTATTATTCTTACCGAATTTAGAAGAGCCATCCGCACGGAAAGTTGCGGAAAACAAATACTTATCGGTAAAGTCATAGTTGAGACGAGCGAAGAAAGAGAGCAGATTGTCATCATAGTTTTCATCGGACGAAGCAACGGATGGAGTACCCAGACTCATATCTCCCAAAATGAACTCATCGGTAGGCAACCCACTGACACCGGATTCGAGTACACGAGTCCAGCGTTTTACAAATTCCTGTCCCAATTGTACCACCACTTTATGCTTCTTCTGAAAACGTTTGTCATAAGTCAGGACGTTAGAAGTCTGAAAACTTCCGGTCTCCGTATTTCTGATAGAGCCGTAAATACCGTTACGTCTTCCCATTATAGATTGGTCGCCATAGAAAAGTTCCCGGCGGTAAAGCTGATAACGCATACCCGTATTGTTGCGGAAGGTCAATCCTTTGATGATTTTGAAAGTCAGTCCGCCATTGGCTTGCAAAGTACGTGTTTCCTTATTATCCTTTTCTTCAGCGGCGGCAATCAACGGGTTCTGCATCACGTTTCCGTCCGCATCGCTTAATACAGGGTCTTCTCCTGCCAACAAATCCGAGTCATTGCCACGTATACCAATGGTAGGACGGTATTGCAAAATCTGAACCATTTTATTAAACTTTGCATCTACATTGCTTCCGCCTTCATTCGTACCATTTCCGGCAACACCTGCTCCATACACTTTCAGATAATCGAAGTTGATACGTCCTGTAACGGAGAGCCGCTTATTCACTTCGCTTTTCACGCTAAGCGCAATGTTATGTTTGTCGCTGCCGCTATATACCATCGCACCTTCATCCTTGAAGTAACCATAAGACATATTGTAGTTCAACTTATCATTGCCACCGTTGACGCCTACCCGGTAATTTTGCGTAACGGTAGTGCGTCCCATCGTACGGTCCAGCCAGTCGATACCTTTACGATTGCCGTAGTTCTCATGAAGATCGACAAAACCACCATAACGATTCTGCCATGACCGCGTACTTTCCTCGGGATCAGTAGCATCTCCTAATGTTCTTTCATAATCCGCCAACACAAATTCCTCCACACTTAATACATCCAACCGCTTGGCAAGCGTACGCACACCGACATAAGAATCGAAAGTAAGAGTCGCTTTCCCTTCACTTTTCGCACCGCTTTTGGTGGTGATTACCACTACGCCATTCGCTCCCCGGGCGCCGTAGATGGCTGTTGCCGAAGCATCTTTCAACACGTCGATACTTTCAATATCGGCAGGATCAAGGCTGGACATGCCATCTTCCGTCGGAAATCCGTCGATAATATAAAGCGGTTCGTTGCTTTGCGTAATTGATATACCGCCACGAACACGCACTGACATCGTAGCACCGGGCTGACCGTCTGTTTGTATAATCTGCACACCCGCCATACGTCCCGCTAAAGCCTGGGTTACATCAGACGAAGGAACTTTGAGCAAATCGTCGCTTCTCACAGAAGCCACGGAACCGGTCAGGTCTTTACGCTTTACTGTTGCATAACCGATAGCTACCACCTCATCCAACAATACCGACGCAGCTTTCATGGTCACATCAATCTGTTTTCTTCCTTTCACGGGTACTTCCATATTTTCCAATCCGATAAAAGAGAAAACCAAGACATCTTTCTGCGGATCACTAACGGTAATGGTGTATTTACCATTGATATCAGTAATGGTACCCGTGTTTTGTTTTCCTTTCACGGTTACATTTCCTCCAATCACTTCCAAGCCTTCGTTGTCCACCACCTTACCGGTAACGGTCAAACTCTGGGCATAAATGCCGGATACACCGACAAGAAGCAACAAAATGCAAATAATTCTACTTTTCATCATATTCTGTTTGTTATTTATATTCACTATGTTTCATTGTTTATCATTGATTTACTACCCGGGTAGATATAGGACTCCGGTCGGTCATTTCAACCACCCGATAAGCCCCGTCTATCTCATCGTAAAGCAACGAGGAACCCGTATATTGTCGAGAGTAAAAATTGCCATTCAACGCAGGATTGTCTGTTCCATAACTAAATACCGCCTGTTCGGTGCGATGACTCACTGCAAGTTCGGGTGCTTTGGAAGCATCCAAAACCGCTTTAATCGTCCAGTCGCCTACGTTAAAGGTATCACCGTCACGGTTGATAATAGGGACAGCCTCATCTCCTACCTGGATAATAGCCAGGAAACGGGTGGCAGAACAACCGTCAACCCGTGCAGTCAAGTGCCACTGGTTAGGATACTCCGCTCCGGTGATAGCGGGCGGCACTACGAAACGATCCGTTTGGGACAGCGTAAAAACATGTCCTCCAAAAAGTTGTGTCACAGCCACCCATCCTTTGGTCTTATTATCTGTAGACAACGTTTTCTTTACCGCATCGATCTTAAATTCCGTAGGACTATGCAACAGCCACTCCCAGCGGACAGCCTCCGATGCCTCCAATTCATCATACACTATTACTGTATGAGGATGAAGCATCAACACGTGCCGACGGTATTTAGTCAACGGAGTGGCACCGAATCCATTTTCAGGCGTCTGCTCAATACCTGCCTGCTTAAAGTAGCCAACCCACATCGGGGCATTGCTGATCCCTCTGTAAGCATGTGAAGCATCTCCCAAACAGTAACTAATATGCTGTCCACCCATAGCACGCGTCACACTGCCATAACCTTCGGTAGAATAAGGTTGCCCGATGCCGTTTACCAACAGTGAATTATGCGCCCTCGTATGGCGATAGGACATCAGATTATGAGCATCGCTGAAATTCTGATAATAACCCGTACTGCGATACACATCGACACCTTTATACAACAGGTTAAAAGCATTCTGACTGGCAGTAGTGTGACTGCCGGACCCGAATGTACTGGAACGGAACGAGAGTGCAAGATCCTTTCCCGTATCTTCCGGGGCACTGTGCATGGCTACTTCACCGGCATCTTTATACCACACCATTTTATCAGCCCCGGCAGGAAAAACAGTGTTGTAATCCTGCTCGGTGCACATCCGGTAAAGACGCAATTCATAATCCCGACGCAACAGGTCCCGACATTCTCCGGCATACCATCCGGCATAGGAATTACCCGTTTCACACGCCAGATAGTCAGCAAAGGCAGCAACCAAACGGTTGGGTTCACTCCCCTTTTCACTACTGTCACCAAAGCCGTTGCTTTTCGATCCCGGCGGGCAAGTATAAACCAACGAACGTCCGGCATTCTGATACCACGGATGTGATAGAAAATCGTACCGACTGATAAATGAAAGAAGAGACGGCATATACGCCAAAGTCAATATATTGGCACTGAAATAACCGGTACCATTGTGCCATATACCGTCGCGATTGAACCCGGAGGCAGGAGCGCGGGCTGTCCATAATTCGTAATAATACTCCATCATGGGCAGCACTTCGGAAGAATAAGCCGGTTTGTCGTAAAGCGACAAAGCCACTTGAAAGAGGACACGCATATTCTGCTGCCAAAAATGATTATCAAAGAGATGGTTTTCCTGAAAACCGCAATTTACCTTGTAATAGTAACGTGCCACACGCATCATCAGTTCTTCGGCAGCAGTACGATCGGAAGCAGACAAGTTATTATAAAGCAGATCGTAGGCTGCAACAAGACACCATGCGATGTTGCTAGCAGTAAAGTTGGATGCAAAAAGCTGTCCATCAGCAGGGGGAGCGACAATCAACGCTTCGAGAAGCTGGCGTAACTTTTCGGCATAAATTTCTTTTTGGGTTAAATGATAGGCCTGATAAAGATAAGTGGCATGTTGCCGGAGCTCTTCTGCACGGCTATATAAATCAGTCATTCCGGTGTATTCGGCTTTCAATGCCTGTGAAGCACGACTTTGTAGTTCTGCATATTCAGGGTGTGAAGTGACACGGTTACGAGCCTCTTCGATACGGTCGTCTAAAAAACAGTAAATACGAGGATGCAGACGGGGAGCATTTGCTAAGAATGTCTGAAAAGGAGGTGTTACAAATTCCGGTGTATCATTCTTTACTTCGAAACGATAGATAGCACTCCATTCACCGGGCGTAGTTCCATTAAGATTGGTGGAACGAAAGCGCCAATACCATGTGCCGACCTCCAAACGACGATGAAGATTATACATACACCATTCCTGCGGTTCGGAAAGTAGCGTTTCGGAACTGCTGAAATCTTCAGTACGTGAAAGGGAAAATTGCAGTCTTTCGCCCGTCTTCATGGCTTGAGGAACAATAAGAGGAGCAGGATTCAGATACAATTCATTATCTGCTTTGGGATAAGGTTGCGTCCGTATTTTATCCTGATAGGCATCGGGAATTCCGGCAGGCGTCTCTGGCTGCGTACTGTCCGGTTCGGGCAGCGAGTCAGATGTACAGCTACAGAACAGCTGTACCATGAACAAAAGAAAAACCGATAGGCGAAATGTGGTGTGCATATTATTTTCTTTTCTTGGTATAAGATTAGAGGGCTATTTTCAAAAGTTTCAATGTAAGAAGAAGGTAAAGCGGGATGGGGGATCCCACTTTCCTTGAATTTCTATTGAGTAAGGTCGAATAGTGACTATTTAAAAATCGTAATCATTGGACGGCAAAGAGCTTGTTGATTAGCCTTTCCTTTCACATCAATACCTGCCTCTTGTGCATCAATTACACCATTGTTTACATTAATACGTACCCCTGAAACATTACTTTGGTTATTGATAGTACTGGAAGCATAATTCACCGTAGCAATCGTCTCCCTATCAAACATTTTACCATTGGCAAATTCAAATTCCGGAAGGTTTCTGAAATCTTCACTACCAGTAGCAGGTACTCCTTTCATAGTAAACAATGTACCCATGAACGCACTCAATTGCGACAATGTAGGAATATACCATGCACTCAAATTCTCACTGCTAAGAGAATGTTCTCCCACCCATTTTTCATAAGTTGTTTTAAACGCCACGTCTCCAATACTTGTTAACAACGCCTCCGTAATCTGTGTTCCATTAGTCATACTTGCTGCTGTCTCAACCAGATTTGTTAACACACCGTCAGGATTAAGAGATTGACGACCAGCCGCTACATTCTCAATCGCTACCGCATATCCTGCAATTGTCTTGCCCTGAAGTGCTACAGGATAATTAGCCGGCACATCACTACCGATAGCCTCCATCTTGAAAACAATACCGACAGCATCCGCTGCATCACGTACCACTTTACCTTCTGCATTGATATAACTACCAACTTTCATTTCCAATGCTTCATAATCCGGATCCACTCCTACTTCAATGTCAAAGTTTCCATCTCCGATTTCAAATTTAGCCATAATCTGCATATTAGCATCCAAAGGCAATGTATTTGCCGGTATTTTAATCTCTTTACTATATCCGCCACTCAATGCCATGGTTATTTCTTCTGTAAATTTACCTACATTTGAAGGAGCAAAAAAGAAATTAGCGAACCAATTGCCATCCGCAGAAGCAAAACTTGCATTTGTATAAGTCACAGGAGTCGTAGCAGTACATTTACCCTCTAAAATATCATATCCACTCAAAGCGTTGTATGTTATTTCCAGTTTATTAGCTGCCGCAGCTACTTCCGGATTCTTCGGTTTTACGCTCACATTGGCAAACGGCCGCTTCAATGTCACACTGGCATTAGCAATCGTTTCCAATTTTCCGCAGAAAGCGTCGCTGGCTGCCATCAACGCATCATTAGTCAGATCGAATGATGCAGTATTATATCCTACAGCTCTCAAATCGGCAGTGTTATATACTTTATTAGCAGCACCGCTTTCCGGTACGTATTCAGCCCAAAACAATGCTTTCGACACTTCTTTTTGTTCATCTACAGAAATAGTGAAAGATACCTTACCGTTTGTAACCGGTTTAGTTACCTGATCGCCTATCTTATTGCCATCAGCATTCAGTAATTGCATGATACATTGCATCGTATAACCGTCAGGAATGGTAACCGCACGGCTAAAGACGTTATTTACAGGAGCCTGTACAGAGATAGTAACAGGAGCATTGATTTCTGTTCCGTTGTCCGAAACGATTTCTTCTTGTCCACAGGATGCAAAAAGCACTACGAACAAAGCCATTAGCGAATAAAATAAGTTCTTTTTCATGATCTTAATTGTTTTATGGTTAAGCAATTCTTAATTGATTTGTCTATTTTATAATTCTCCAAGGTCTACTTCCAGATCACCGTCATAATCGGGGTCGATCCCTATTCCTCCATTGGCATCGGAAGTCAGGAAGTTACCACGTACCGTTGTGTTTTTGCCCCGTTCGCAAGGAATACGGAAAGCTGTACGTGCCAGCACTTCATTCTTCTCATTCAAGATTTCGAGCTCTACAGGGATGGAAACGGTTTCTCCGGCATCGGTCAACACATAGTCGAATCCCAGTTTCAGTTCTTTCGTACCATCGGCAGGGCGTTCAAAGGCCACTTTATATTCCATGTACATGAGCGAGTTCTTGGGTACATCGTGCCACAAATTGTAGCCGGTAGGCAAATAATCACTGTACTTCACACGAGCGGTAAAACTTTCACCTTTCAGTCCGCCTGTGGACAGTTTATTGAGAAACGTCGCTACATCTTTAGCCACCAATTCATAGCGTGCTACAGGACGATACAGTTCAACGTCAAGGCTTGTTTCAGCTCCCCAATGATTGCGGAAAGAAGTCAGGTCCGCTGTAGTAGAAGCTGCAAAAACATCTTTATAGCGGCTATTCCCTATATACTTTCCGGCAGGAAGGATAAAAGCCAGATTCTTGGCATCGTAAACAAGTCCCTGTTCCGGTGTCTCCGCATTCACATAATCGGCCCACACCAGGATGCGGTAATTACGGGCGTGCAGCTTCATACTAACAGACAGACTGGCACGGTTAAAATCCTCTTCATATACCGTTTGCCGTGCCGCCACCTGTCTATCCAGATAGGCTTCTACGATGAAACGACGCAGATAGTTGGTTTCCGACGCACGGGTGATGGTCACCGGTGCTCTTTCTGCCAAACTTAGATTCATTGCCAGATTAAGGTTGAGTGTTACAGCTGTCGGGTCCACTCCCAGTTCTCCTTCAGGAGTCATTTCCGGTTCTTCGTGCAGGCTGCATCCATTCACCAGCAAGGTGATGAACAACAAGAAAGTGCACTGTGCCAGTATATATAAATTTCTTCTCATATTGTTATCTTATTTATATGTATGTTCCTATCTAAGGTTAGAAGCGGTAGACCAACGATGCTCCCACACGGGTTATCCCCCAGTAATGACGGACACGCGTATCCAGCTGTGCGCCGTTGTCTACATTATAATAGGTGTTATACTTCATGTTGGCATATCCCACTCCCAGATTAAATTCCGCTCCCCAGTGTTTGGAAAGAGGGAGTTTGTAACCGTAGCTTATTCCGGCTCCCAACAGCGGACGATCAGTATCTTGATAACGGTCATCGTTCCACTTCACGTTAAACCATGCCACGTGGGCGTGCAGTCCGACAAAGTGTCCCCGTCCTGTTTCATTTCCTATCCACCAGCGGGCTTCAGGTTGCAATGCTACCGTACGCACGCCGTGCTTATCTCCCAAGTCCCACAAACTGCAAGTCAACGGCAACTCTACCGTGATCTTTTTATGCACCTGCATTTCCACGGCAAGGTTCAGCAAAGCACAAGCATCATATATTACATTCGTTTTCAGTGCCAGATAGCGTTGACCATCAAAGGCAGTCGCTTTCTTTCCTGTATTCTCTTTGCCGGATTGGTGTTTATCCTCCTCCTTTTTTGAAGAAGTCGCAACTGCTGTTTCCAGCTTTTTCCCGCCGGGCTTGTAAACCGTAGTTTCCTCCGGAGCTGCCGAAGTCTGTACACGGGGTTTACCGGGAGTCTGTGCCGACAAGACGGTTATGCCCGATAATGCAGCCAACAGACATATAGTTCTCATATTAAAAGTAGAGTGTCTCATATATTCGTATCTTTCATGTTCATTGTTCAGATTTCCAGTTCGGGCACTGTATCCCTCATTACCGTTTCGTACCCATCCTCATTGATGACAGTAGCTTCACCTTTATAAGTGATATTCACCTTCTCTTGAGTGCTGCGGATAAAGAATGAAGGAGCACCGTCGGATTTCAGGTTAACACTGATCAACCATCCGCCCACTTTGATACGTCCGTCGGACAAGATTTCGGGATCTTTGGCAGGATATTTCAGTGCATGTGTATTGATGACAGTGGCAAAACGATATACTTGTGCCTTTTCCGATGTAGCGGTGAAATGCCAGTGATTAGGATACTTCTTGAACACCCCTTTGTCATCAGCACGTAGCCAGTTGACTGCCGGATAGAAAAAACGGCTCGTCGTATCAGTCTGCAATGTTCCGGTGGAGAAAAGATAAGCGTCTGATGCTCCTCCGCGGTTCGTGGCTTGAATATGCACGAAGCGATGATTCGATTGATCCACTGTCATGGGATTTTCTGTGGTATGCAGCAAATAACTCCAGTTTACAGGTTCGTCTGCCACGAGTTCGTCATAGATAAAGATGAGTCCAGTCTTTCCCAAATTGACAATGTGACGGCGGAAAGTTTTCACATGGTTCTCATCCCAGCCATTTTCGGGCGTATAATGCACCTCCGACTGTTCGCCGCGTGTCAGCCAAAGCGGTGAAATCACTTTTCCGTAAGCATTGGAAGCATCACCCAGCACATACCCGATCTTCTCGCTGGCATAATAACGGGGAATCCATCCATATCCTTCCGTACCGATACGTTGTCCCATACCGTTCACCAAAATCGTATTGTGAGCACGTGTGGCACGATGGCACAACATACTATGTACGTCGGTAAACTCAATGTGGTGTCCGCTACTGTAAAATAAGGGTTTTCCACCATAGAACGTATTGAAAGCATTCTGATTGGCAAGTGCATGAGAGGTAGAACCATAAGGGCTTGACCGGAAACTCCACATCGCATTTCCACCTACTCTGTCCCAGTTCGTCTGGAAAGAGGCAAGTCCTGTTGCGGGGAAGACGTATCCTGCAGGGAGTGCTGTCAATCCTTCACCTTCCGGCAGAGGTTTATCACATTGCAGGCGGAACCAGGCCAGATCACCGGGCTTACTCAACAAGGCTTTCTTCATATAATCCGGTTCCACTTTCAATGTGCGGCGTACGAAATCAGCGGCATACGTGTTTCCAGTAAGGCGTGCCAGCGCATCCAAATAGCCTATACGGATGCTGTTGGGACGTGCCACATTCTGATGTGAACTTCCGTTTCCTGCGGATTTGGAAAAAGGAGGTTGCTGGAAGATGGTATACATGATATTTCCCTGATACCAAGGATCGGAAAAGAAGTCGTAACCGGTCAGTTTGCTATAATAGTAAGGCACTTCGACTAATGTACGGGTATTGACCGTAAAGTAAGAGTCGCCATTGTGCCAACCACCGTCTTTGTTCAATCCGGGGAAACGTGCCAACCAGACGTTATAGCAGTAATCCACCCATGTGTTGGCTTCGGGCAGATCGCCATATACACTGAATGATGCCATTGTAAGGATGCGAAGTGTCATCTGCCACACATGATTATCGGCGATGTGATTTTCCATCCGGTTATTAAAATTCTCATACATTTCACCACCTTTATTTTTGATGGCTTCCAGCAATGCTTTCTTTTGTGATGTATTCAACCGGTCGTAGAAAGAATCATAAGCCATAGAGCAGAGAGACAATAAGCTAGAAGCATTAAAATCTCCTTTCACATTCTTATCTTTATCCCAGTCGGCCATGATAAATACCCGTTTGATGGCTTCGTCAGCATATTTAGTATCCTGTGTCAGCAACCAGGCCCGTATCAATGCTTCGGTGTTGCCTTCTTCCGCATCGATGATGCGACGGCTTTCACGAGTGAGGTATGAATTTATCTGCATCTCGTTCTTCAGATTCTTCACCTGCGAGACATTAATATCTTTCACTGATTTCATTGGAGTCTGAAGTACCTGATCTGCACGCTCAAGATACCATTGTCTTTCTGCCTTTTGTTTGCTGTGATTTATAAAGTCCTTCCATTCGTTCCTCATGATCCACACACGCGGATGATCGGCAGGTAGTTTTGCCAACACTGTTTTCAATGAAGGCGGACAGAATTTGCCCGGACGATCTTCTACGGTGACTTGCTGTGTGCTTCCCCAGGTCACTTGTCCGTCTTCTACATAACCGAACTGCCAGTACCATACACCCGGCGTAAGCGGTTGTTCCGGATTATAGAACGGCCAGCGAGTTTCCACTTGAACAACTCCCGACTTCAATCCGGCATCCTGCGAATAACGTAACCGATAGGTAACCTTCGTTTTATCTACCTTCTTTACTTTGTGTTCGAAACCATCCAACGGACTGTCCTGCGAGTTCATGTCCGAACGGAGCGGCCATTGGAAAGAAACCGCGCGGTCATTAACCACCGCTTTATCAAGAGGATAAGGAGTGGCACGCATTTCGTGCATCAATGTCTTCTCCGTCAGCTTAATAACTGCTTGTTTTTGCGCATGTGTCATCTGTGCAGCCACAGACAAGATTACGAATGAAATCAATAATACTTTTTTCATGATATCAAATGATTGGTTTTTCTGTAGGCAAATGTAGATAAACCGTCCGAAACGGAACTTTCAATTCATTTCTTCCTTCTCTGATACTGTCTAACAGGACTTTGTTTTCGTTCATTTCAACTTAAAATTCGTCCAAAACAAGCGTTACAGGAGGCTACAAAGAGGGTAAAAGGGTAAAATAGCCCCCAAAACGGAATGACCGAAACCGATAGAAAGATGAAGGTTATTAGTTCTTATTTAGTTCCTTTTTATACGGTTTTCACCACAGAGGACACGGAGGACACAGAGGTGAATCTTGTTCATGACTGCACGTGTAATGAACTGTTTCAGCCTATTCTAACAAGGGTATATTCTCACTGCAATGAGAAAAAGTTCTCATTGTAATGAGTATTTCTTCTCATCCCTATGAGTATTTTTTCTCATAGGGATAAGTATAGTTGAGAATGTTTACGAAAGTTTTTTTGAATTATAATTGTATGAGTTTACCTCATTTCCGTGCAGTCATGAACAAGATTCACCTCTGTGTCCTCCGCGTCCTCTGTGGTGAACAAATGCATAACCGCAAAACAACTACTTAGTATGCTGCTTCACATACTCCGATGGCAGACAACCGACATACTTCTTGAAACTGGTAGAGAAGTAAGAAGAAGATCCGAAGCCTACCATTCCGCTAATCTCCGAAATGGAGTAGCGCCCTTCAAGCAACAATTTACACGCTTTATTAAAACGGATGCGCCGGATAAAGTTGGCAGGCGGTTCACCGGATATGGAATTCATCTTGAGATACAGTGACGAACGGCTCATACAAAGCTGGCTGGCCAACTCATCAGAGGTGAAGTCTTCATTACTGATATTTTCTTCTACCACCTGAATAGCTTTGCTCATGAATTCCTCATCCAGATTATTCGAAGTCATTTTAGCAGTATCTATATCAATCGTATTCGAATAATAGTGTTTCAACCGCTGGCGTGCTTTCAGTTGATTAGCAATTTTTCCTTTCAATAAATGAATCGAGAACGGTTTGGCAATGTAATCATCCGCTCCAGCCTGAATACCCTCCGTCTGTGCATCGACACTTCCTTTGGCAGACAACAGCAGGACGGGAATGTGACAGGTTTGCAGATTTCGTTTAATAAGCTGGCAAAGTTTGATACCGTCAATACCCGGCATCATCACGTCGGAAAGGACAATATCCACACGATGCTCTTTCATAATAGCCAATGCTTCTTCGCCGTTTCCGGCGGTAAGCGTCACATAGTTCTGCCGGAAATTATCTTTCAGGTAATCCACCATCTCTTTATTGTCATCTACCAACAAGATAGTAGGCCGTTCTTCCTCGCTGCCAACTTCTATCTGATCGTCGTCCGATTTCTCTTCTGAAACCACAGCCGACGCATCACCAGAGAAATATTCATCAGCCACCGGAAGATCCCGGAGAGAAGCAGATGTTTCGACTTCATGTGCCGGCAATTCACGTTCTTTCTCCGTGAAGGCAGCCATATCAGCAGGTAGTGTGACTTTAAATTCCGTATATTGAGCAGGTTCGCTTGCTACCGTAATAGTGCCGTGATGCTTTTCTACCAGCATCTTCACCAATGACAATCCGATACCCGTCCCCTTTCGCTGACCGTCTACCTGATAGAAACGTTCGAAAATGCGGGTTAGCTGTTCCGGAGACATACCGATTCCGCTATCTCTTACCGTGAAACCATAGGTATCTCCCTCTGTCCATAAGGAAAGCGAAATACTTCCGCCATCCGGTGTAAACTTAAAGGCGTTAGACAGCAGGTTCATCAAGATGGTCTCTACATACGTCCGGTCCGCAGGAAACAATCGTCCTTCCAGATCGGATTTTATATGAAAGCTGATAGCACGTTTCTGCGCATTTTCTTTAAACAGGGCAAAAGCATCTTGCAACAGTTCTTCCACATTTACCTGCGCAACATGAATAGGCATTGCACCTGCTTCAGCTTTACGGAAATCCAGTAACTGGTTGACAATGTGCAACAACTTACGACCGTTCTTATAAACGTAATCTAGTTTCTGTTGTACCGGAGTACCTTTCAGATTGCTCTGCCCCAAGAGTTCCTCCAACGGAGCCAGTATCAGACTCAACGGAGTACGCAACTCATGAGACATATTCATGTAAAAACGTACTTTCTCCTGACTGATTTCTTCTATCTTGTTTCGTTCTATCTGTTCGATCCGGACTTGCATCTTCATTTTGGCACGGGCAATAAAGAAATAGATCACAAAGACGAGAAGCCCTAAAGAAAAGAAAATGAAAAGTGTCTTTGCCCACCAAGTCTGATACCACATCGGAATGATATGCACAAAAAATTCAGTGGTCGCCTCGCTCCACTTTCCATTGTTGTTACATGCCTTCACCTTAAACACATACTCACCGGGCGGAAGATTAGAATAACTCGCCCGTGCAAAGGAAACATGACGGGAGTAGTTCCACTCGGTTTCAAAGCCTTCCAATTTGTAAACGAACTGATTCCGCTTGCCAGCCAAATAGTTGATAACGGCAAACCGGATATTAAAAAGTTTCTGATCGGAAGGGAACGACATACCCAGCATCCGCCCTTGCTCGTCCTGATAATAACGCACCCGTTCACTTTTCATATCCGTAATCACCTGATTTAAGACAACGGCTCCTGTTACCACCGCATCCGGGGAATATGGATTATCACCCAATTCGTATGGCTTGAAATAGGCAACGCCCCCAAGAGACCCCAGGAAGAATGTACCATCGTGCGCTTTGCAAGCTCCGAAATAGTTAAACTGATCGTGAGGCAATCCGTCCTGCTTTGAATAGTTGAGGAAAGTACCCTCCTCCGTATTGAAGCAAGCCAGTCCCTTGTTAGTTGTCAACCATAAACGCCTCCGTTCATCTTCCAGTATATTATAAATAAAGTCGTTTGGCAAACCGTCTTTCATCGTATAGTGTTTCCAGGCAGTCGGTGCTCCTTCCTTATAGCAATATAATCCTGTGGAAGAACCAATCCAGATTTCATGACGGCTATCCTCCTGTACACAGAAAGCCTGTATCAACCCATGCAGATAAGCCGAAGAGGAAAGATGCAGTTCTTCCAGTTTCCCGCCGGCATACAAAAACAGGCTCTCTTCCGTACCGATCCAGATTCTTCCTTTGGAATCACGGAACAACGTATATATCAATACATTCTCCAACTTTTTATGCTTTTTAGCTAACGGATGCTGCGAAAGTTCGCCGGTCTGTTTGTCGAAAAGGTAAAGCCCGCTCATGCCGCCTACCCAAAGTGTTCCATCTGTTCCGTCTAATAAGGAGTAACAACTGTTAGTCAGGGAAGTAGAATGGGGAAAGGAATATGTTTCTATCCTGCCACTCCGGTGATGCAGACGACTCATTCCCCCTCCATGAGTGCCGATATAGACACTTCCATCTTTGTCCGTCCATATACATTTTATATTGTCCGACTTTAAAGCGTTGGCGGAAGTACCCGTCCGGTAATATGAAAAGACTCCGGTTTTCCGGTTATAATAATTTAATCCACCGTCGTTCGTGCCGATCCAAAGATTGCCATTATCCGGGTCTTCGGCAATACAGCTCACCGTGTTATCACTTAACGAATTCCGCCAGGCGGAATGTTGCAAGCGTCCGAATGCCGGAGCAAGGGGATGATAATAATTAAGCCCGCCATAAAATGTACCGATCCACATTCCCCCTTGATTGTCTTTCAATATAGAGCGGATGGAATTATGCCCCAAGGTAGTCGGATCTTCAGGAGAAAAACGGCAAATACGGAAAGTTCCCGTCTCCGGTTCAAGGATAAGCAAACCTTCCATGGTTCCTATCCAAACCCTTCCTTTATCATCTCCGGACAATGTCCTGACCGAGTTCGTAAGGAAATAAGCAGGAGTATTTTGCTTGTTATAATGATGTTTTATTTGAAAGTTGTTATCCACACAATACACCCCGTTTGTCAATGAAGCCAGCCAACAGTTGCCGGTTTTGTCGTCATAGAGCATATCGGAGATGGTTTCTCCTTTCAATTGGAGAAGAAGCCGGGTCACGTTTTCGTTGCGTACATAATAGAAATAGACACCTTCCGAAGTTCCCAACAGGAAACCGTCATTCATCCGGCAAACAGAATAGATTGTTTTTCCGGCAAGTTCCGGCAGCACTTTCATCCGCCCGGTCTTTTTATCAAAAACCACCAGGCCGATATTGGTAGCAAGCAAAAGCCGGTCGCCTTCCTCCGGTTCTCCGATAGCCAATACTTGCATCGGCTGATTGTCCGGTGAAGAATAATTGGTGAAATTATTCCCTACTATATTATAACGGGATAAACCAACCTGTGTGCCTACCCATACCGTACCTTTCGAATCGGTATGAAGTGAATAGACATGATTGTTTGCCAGACTGGTCGTATCATCCGGCGCTTTATAATACGAAACGAAACGGGAACCTTCATACCAGTTCAGTCCGTCTATGGTTCCTACCCAAAGCTTATTATTATGATCTTGTGTCAGAGCAAGCACAGTATTTTGCGACAGCCCGTCATCCACGGATAATCGCTTAAAATGAATGAAGCTGTCGGCGGCCGATACCGCCAAAGGAAAAAATAAAATGCAAACGGTTAATCCGAATAGGTACTTAAATAGCAAATGCCGGTCTTTCATGAGCTAATATTGAAGAATTTATCGTAAAGATAAGTATTTTCAATTCAATCTGATAAATGAATCCCGTTTTTTAACTCATATAAAGGACCGGTATCGGCTCAAAACAGGACAACCGCGCCAAAGTCCGACAGTTATGAATTCATATTTTAAACGCGGTTGCCCTGAACTTTAATTTTTTACGGTTTCTCTTCAAGTTAGTAAGACGGATTTTCTGATTTTTCTTTCAGATCTTTATAACGTTTCAAGGCTTCCAGATAATAATAATCAGCATAATTGAGCGGAGTATCAATCTCACTGTTATGCGGGAAACTACCAACCGAATGTAACAGGATGAAGCCATGATTTTCTCCTTCCTTGGCCAAATAATCATCAGAGGATAACTGTTTCAGGATATGCTCCGCATAACGGAAATATTCTTCCCCTTGTTTCTTGTCGCCATAACCACTCAACTCCAGTAATGCAGAAGCTGTTACGGCAGCCGCAGAAGCATCCCGCGGTTCATTCGGAATATTGGGAGCATCATAATCCCAATAAGGTACATAGTCATTTTCGGACGGACGGTGATCGATAATGAACCGCGCTATTTTATGAGCGGCATCCAGATAGTTCTGCTGCTTGGTGAAGCGATAACACATGGTATATCCATACACTCCCCAAGCCTGTCCACGCGCCCAAGCGGAAGAATCGGCATATCCCTGAAAGGTTCCTTTCGACTCTACCTCACCGCTATCTGCCAGATAGCTCACCACATGGTAGGAGGTCATGTCCTCCCGGAAGTGATTCTTCAACGTTTTGTCAGCATGAGAGATGGCTATTTCACGATACTTCGGATTATTAGTTTGTTCCGAAGCCCAGAACAACATTTCAAGATTCATCATATTATCAATAATCACCGGATAACTCCAATCGCCGAAATCCCACGAACGAATCAGTCCGACTTCCGGACGAAAACGGGAGCACAAGCTTTCTGAAGAATGAATCAAAATCAAACTGTCCGTTGGCTCCGGTTTCAAACGGATGCCCTGCCCATAACTGCAAAACATCATAAAACCCAAATCGTGATTACCCGTATAATATTGCATATCCTGCAGACGGTCCGTATATTTACGCGCCTCTTTTGCGAGAGCCTCATCACCAGTCAACTCGTATGCCAGCCACATGGAACCGGGATAGAAACCACTCGTCCAATCTGTGGGGTGCTCCAGTCTATACTTTCCTTCTTTAATAGAACGGGGAAAACAGGCGGTATCCGGTTCATTCTTCAATTGTTCTGCCATATAAAGCAACTGATGTCCCGATGTTTTCACTGCATGGTCGAACCATGCCATCTCATTTCCTTTTGAAGCATCGCAAGCAGTCAGGAGCGCCATACTCCCTACCGCCAGTAAAAGTTTGTTTTTCATTGTTCCACTTTATTTTGTTACTGTATTCTATTACTGGCAACAAAGTTAGAGCAAGTCGCGGACAGACCCTTTGCAAATCTATTTTTTCATTTTCGTTTCTATTTCTACGGACTTTGATTTTGTCCAAAAGTGCTTTGTTTTTATCTTTTATAGAAAAACAGGCACAGATTTTACCCAATAAGCTGTTGTCAGGCATAACCAAACAACTATGCAGCCTTTTGCAAAATCCGTGCCTCCACCAAAAAGTACGCGCTCTTCTATCTCACAATATCTTCCGGGAATTTAGCCGGCATCTCCACCCTCTTCCAGGTTTCATAATACCAGGTGTTCAACTCATTTCCATTCAAATCATTCTTGATAAAATATTTCAGATGGAGATAATCATTGTCCTTAATCTCAAATTCCAAAATATTGTCCTGATTGTCCAGCATCGGGAGATGAATGTTCTTCTCGATACTTTCCTTATAAGAATCGTCCGTGAGTTGTTTATAAGTACCGTATCCAGTAATAATCGCATCCGCACCGGGAATAATGGTAAAGTTAACAATTTGTCCGTCATCACCCAATACTTTAAATGTATTACTGGGTTTCAACGCTCCCGGAACATCGGGAGACTCGGATACATAATGGCAGAGCTGCCAAATACCTTTCAAATCGGCCGCTTTGAATTTGGTTTTCTTCTGGGCCGTCGCACCTGTTACCGCTAACAACATTATTGAAAGCATGGTAAAGAAATAGAGCTTTTTCATTGTTGTATTATTTTAGTTAACACTCTCGAATGCGTATTTCCAAATATAAAGATTTATTTTGAGAATACAGCAATTCAGAGCATAAAAAAACTCGCATAACCTAAAGATTATGCGAGTTTTACATAAATATACCGAAATATTAGAAATCAGCATTTCTTGGTGTACGTGGGAACGGTATCACGTCACGGATATTCGCCATACCTGTTACAAACAATAACAGACGTTCGAATCCTAATCCGAAACCGGAGTGAGGACAAGTACCGAACTTACGGGTATCCAGATACCACCACATATCCTTCATCGGGATATGCATTTCTTCAATACGGGTCATCAGCTTGTTATAGTCGGCTTCACGTTCGGAACCACCGATAATTTCACCAATTTTCGGGAAAAGAACGTCCATGGCACGTACAGTCTTACCGTCTTCGTTCTGCTTCATATAGAAGGCCTTGATTTCCTTCGGATAGTCAGTCAGAATCACCGGACGTTTGAAGTGTTCTTCCACTAAGAAACGTTCGTGTTCGGAAGCCAGGTCCACGCCCCAGTAAACCGGGAATTCGAACTTATGCCCTTTCGCAACAGCTTCTTCAAGAATCTTGATACCGTCTGTATAAGGCAAACGTACGAAATCATCTTTCAATACACCTTGTAGACGTTCAATCAAGCCTTTGTCGAACATATCGTTCAGGAACTTCACATCATCCGCACAGTTATCCAACGCCCATTTCACACAATATTTGATGAACTCTTCTGCCAAGTCCATGTTGTCTGTAATGTCGTTGAAAGCAACTTCCGGCTCAATCATCCAGAACTCTGCCAAGTGGCGGGGAGTGTTGGAGTTTTCGGCACGGAACGTAGGACCGAATGTGTAGATAGCGCCCAAAGCAGTAGCTGCCAACTCACCTTCCAGCTGACCGGAAACAGTCAGACTTGCCTGCTTACCGAAGAAATCATCTTCATAAGAGATAGAACCTCTCTCGTCTTTCTTCAAGTCATACAGGTTCATGGTAGTCACCTGGAACATCTGTCCGGCACCTTCACAATCGGAAGCCGTAATGATCGGCGTATGGAAATAGAAGAAGCCCTTTTCATGGAAGAACTTGTGAATAGCAATCGCCATGTTGTGACGGATGCGGAACACTGCACCGAATGTATTGGTACGCGGACGCAAGTGAGCAATCTCGCGCAAGAATTCCATAGAGTGGCCTTTCTTCTGTAATGGATATGTATTATCGCAAGTACCCAGCACTTCGATTTCACGAGCCTGCACTTCCACTTTCTGTCCGGAACCCACTGATTCTACCATTTCTCCGTTCACGCTGATACAAGCGCCGGTAGTAATCTGTTTCAGCATCTCTTCATCGAAACCAGCCAAATCTACTACGATCTGCAAATTATTTATTGTAGAACCGTCATTCAGTGCGATAAAGTTTACTTGTTTGCTACCTCTACGGGTGCGAACCCATCCTTTCACATTGACCATAGCGCCAATATCTGTGCGCTTCAACAGGTCAACAATTTTTGTTCTACCAATCTTTTCCATTTAACTTTTTCTTTTTAGATACAAGAAGACGAGGTTTCAAATGCAGGATGAATTCTTTCCTGCTTTCTTTCCCCGTCCTCTGTCAAGTTGTTATTTATTGACTTATTACTCAAACGAACCCATGCGGAGGTAGTTTACTTCTGCTTCCGACAGGTAACGCCAGTCTCCGCGACGCAGACCTTTTTTGGTCAATCCGGCGAAGAACACACGGTCGAGTTTTACTACTTTATAACCCAGTGATTCGAAAATACGGCGAACGATACGGTTCTTACCGGAGTGAATTTCGATACCTACCTGGTCTTTCTTGAAATCATCTGTATAGCTGATCGCATCTGCATGGATTTCGCCATCTTCCAACTGGATACCAGCTGCAATCTGCTCCATATCTGCTTTAGTCAGGTTCTTGTCCAGATGAACATGATAAATTTTCTTCTTCAGGAATTTCGGGTGTGTCAGCTTGGAAGCCAGATCACCGTCATTCGTCAGTAACAGTACACCAGTCGTGTTACGGTCCAGACGTCCTACCGGATAAATACGTTCGTTGCAAGCGCCTTTCACCAAATCCATTACTGTACGGCGTTCCTGCGGATCATCCGATGTAGTAACGGTATCTTTCGGTTTATTCAGCAATACGTATACCTTGCGTTCGATGCTTACCGGTTCGTCGTGGAACTTAACCACATCCGAACGTTTGATCTTCGTACCCAATTCCGTTACCACTTCACCGTTTACAGAAACCACACCTGCTGTGATAAATTCATCAGCCTCACGACGGGAGCAAACACCTGCGTTAGCCAGGAACTTATTCAGACGAATCGGTTCATTCGGATCAACGAACTGTTCCTTGTACTCGATCTGTTTCTTTACGCTATACTTAGCGTTCGGATCATAATCGCCGGTACGCGGACGAGGACGATATCCTCCTTGACGGTCGTTATTATATCTCGGACGATAACCTCCACCGCCGTTATTGCTGCGATAGCCGCCACCTTCACCGTTATTGAAACGGGGACGATACGGACGGTCACCACCTTCACGGTTGTAAGAAGGACGTTGAGGACGGTCGCCACCTTCGCCGTTATTAAAGCGGGGACGGTAAGGACGGTCGCCACCTTCACGGTTGTAGGAAGGACGTTGAGGACGATCACCATAAGACGGACGCTCACCACCTTCGCCGCTATTGAAGCGGGGACGGTAAGGACGGTCACCACCTTCACGGTTGTAAGAAGGACGTTGAGGACGGTCATAAGAACCACCTTCGCGGTTGTAAGGACGTTGCGGGCGTTCACCTCCTTCATTATTGTTATTGAAGCGAGGACGATACGGACGATCTCCACCTTCACGATTGTAAGAAGGACGTTGGGGACGGTCGCCATAAGAGCGGTCACCGTACGAACGCTGCGGGCGTTCGCCTCCTTCATTGTTGGCATTAAATCGCGGGCGATACGGACGATCCCCGCCTTCACGGTTGTAAGAAGGGCGATACGGACGTTCTCCACCTTCTCTGTTGTAAGACCTGTTACCATCACGGCCGGCACCTGTATTCTCTTCATTGAAAGAATTTTCGCGCCATTCTTCGTTTTCTGTGCTCATTTTTTTATTCGAATAAAATTAGACTTTGGCCTCACGGCCTATTTAAAAAACACGTTTATTATATAAGTAAACAATTAAAGCCCCGTATATGTATGGGGAGTGATTGCTCTTAACTCTTTTTTAATATCTTCGCTTACATTCAATTCTTCGATAAACTCTTTAATAGAACTTTCTGTAATAGCTTGGTTGGTGCGGGTTAACGCTTTCAAAGCTTCATACGGATGCGGATAAGCCTCACGGCGCAGGATGGTCTGAATAGCTTCTGCCACTACACTCCAACAATTATCCAAATCACGATAAATAGCCGGTTCGTTCAATAACAGTTTGCGCAATCCCTTCAAAGAACTCTGGATGGCAATCACGATATGACCGAAAGGTACACCGACATTACGCAACACTGTTGAGTCTGTCAAGTCACGCTGCAAACGGGAAACAGGAAGCTTCACAGCCAAATGTTCCAGAATAGACGTTGCTATGCCCAAGTTACCTTCTGCATTTTCAAAGTCAATCGGATTCACTTTATGCGGCATAGCGCTCGAACCTACTTCTCCGGCTTTGATCTTCTGCTTGAAGTACTCCATAGAGATGTACTGCCAGAAGTCACGATTCATATCCACCATGATGGTATTGATACGCTTCATAGCATCAAAAACAGCAGAGAGGTTATCATAGTTCGAAATCTGCGTTGTATATTCTTCGCGTTCCAGTCCCAGCTTTTCTGCAACAAACCGATTGCCGAATTGTTTCCAGTCATATTGAGGATAAGCCACGTGATGCGCATTGTAGTTTCCGGTAGCACCGCCAAACTTAGCGGTAAGCGGACATGCTTTCAACATAGCCAACTGACGTTCGAGACGGTAAACAAATACCATCACTTCTTTACCCAGACGGGTAGGAGAAGCCGGCTGACCGTGAGTTTTGGCAAGCATCGGAATGTTAGCCCATTCTGTCGCATAGGTTTTCAACTGTGCAATCAGCTCTTCAATCAACGGGTAATAAACCCGCTCCAATGCCTCTTTGATAGAAAGAGGAACAGACGTATTGTTAATATCCTGAGAAGTCAGTCCGAAGTGGATAAACTCTTTATAGTCATCCATTCCGCCCATTTTGTCAAACTCTTCTTTCAGGAAGTATTCTACGGCTTTCACGTCGTGGTTAGTTACACTTTCGATATCTTTAATGCGCTGTGCGTCTGCTTCAGAGAAGTTACGGTAGATATTCCGTAAAGTTTCGTACACATTGCTATCGATTCCTTTTAATTGCGGCAAAGGGAGTTCGCACAAGGTGATAAAGTATTCCACCTCTACCTGTACACGGTATTTAATCAGTGCAAATTCAGAGAAATAAGCTGCCAAAGCTTTAGTTTTGCCTCTATATCGACCATCAATCGGAGATATGGCCGTTAATACATCAAGTTCCATACGTTTTCTTAGATAATTATCAGACTGCAAAATTAACTCTTTTTCCTGAGTTATAGAGCAAAAGGATAGAGAAAGTTTGTATAAAAGCGGTAAGAAATAAAAAAAGCCTCACGAATTTCTTCGTAAGACTCTGTTTTATAGTGGGCGTTGACGGATTCGAACCGCCGACCCTCTGCTTGTAAGGCAGATGCTCT
>OGPA01000107.1_pt1 | contig 91346 bp, 99 predicted proteins | sample 1552841 | NCBI WGS metagenome assembly OGPA01 (sample SAMEA2579916, study PRJEB22360) | human gut metagenome
AACGAAAGACCCTAAAAAGTAAAGACCCTAAAAAACTTTGAATACCCTAAAGAGTTTTGATGATGCATATGCAATATTTGAGGTTTTAAATGCAAAAGGAAAAGATTTAAGTCCGATTGATATAATAAAAAATTCGTTGTTTTCAATTTTAGATGAAACTGAACCAGTAGATTTTGCTGAGGAAAGTTGGAAGAAGATAAAAAGTAAAACAATAGGTAAATGTGATATTCAAACATTTTACAGACATTATTGGTTATCGAAATATGGATATTCTACAGTGAAGAAACTGGTAAAAGAATTTAATGATAAGATTGGTAAAAATCAGTCGGAGTATACTGCTTTTTTAAAAGAGCTTGTTGAGGCATCAGAGGATTACTATAAAATAGTTTATCCAAATAAAAATGATTGGTCTCAACCGGAAGAAATAGATATATACTATGCGTTAGAAGCCTGTGATATTTTTGACGTTACTCAGATGAGAATTTTTCTGTTGGCATTGTTTGATGTAAAAAGAAAAAAGATGATCTCTCACAAACAATTTTTAAAGATTATTAGATTCTTAGAGCAGTATCATTTCGCTTTTAATGCTATTTGTTCTATGCGTCCATCAGGTTTAGAGAGAAGATATTCAAGTTATGCTCGAAAATTAAGAACATGTAAAGATAATAATGAAACAAAAAAATGTATTGATGAGTTAATAGAAACATTAAAAGAAGGGCTGCCGGCAGAAGAGGTTTTTGTTAGTAATTTTGTCAATGTACGATATACTTCGGATTTTTCAAAGGATAAGAAGTTAGTGCAGTATATTATTAAAAAATATGAACTATATAATATGAATACAAATGAAGTACAGCCATTATCATTTACGATAGAACATATTATGCCTGAATCTCTAAAAAATAAAGAATGTGGAATGATTGGAAACCTGTTGCCATTAGGAGATAAACTGAATTCAGAATTAATGGATAAAGATTTTAAATATAAAATTAAAAAATATTCATTATCTCAATACAAAACAGTAGGAAAATTTGTACAGCAATATCAAAATGATACAGAGTGGACAAAAGATATGATAATTGATAGAACAAAGAAAATGGCAAAAAAAATGTATGAGATGGTATATAATTGGAAATAATTAAAAGTGTATTATGGACACCAAACCTCATTCATAGCATTGGTCCAAGCCTGTAACTCACAATTAAGAGCGAGTGCATCATACATAAAAACTAAGTATTTTTGAGCTTTTCAAGATATCTAAACATCAACAAAGAGAGAATTCAAACGAATATCATAAAAGAGTAAATTTATGTTGAACGTACCGAAAAGTACAATGTCATCAAATCAGAATATGATAAGACTTTCAGAAATGTTCTGATTTTGGATTTTTACTCTCATATGTACTAGGAGGACGATAATATGGAAATTAAAAAATTAGCAAATGAAATGGTTGATACACTGAGAGAAAGTGTGTGGAATAAAATTGACCAAGAGGTAACCAACGAAAGATGGAACAATATAGGATTTGCAGCACAAGCAATGGTTGAGTCGAAAGTGCCAGAGCAACAAATTTTGAATATGCTTATAAAATATTGGGATTTGCGACCAAGTGAAGCAAAAGATGTTTTACAGTTTGCCGTAGATAATATTGTTGATGCTACAAAGTAATAAAGAACGGTAGGTGAACAAATGATATACAAAAGCTCAGATAATGATTTTGAGATACCTATAGATTCTTATGCAAATCAGTTAGCTTGGTATCTTCGGTGGTATCTAAATAGGATTAAAACTGATTCAGTTTTTTTTCAAAGAATGCTACATAAAAGGCAAAGATATGTCTAAGATGGATTATATTTAAAAATAATAAAGAGTTTGAAAGGAATTTTAATAATGTAAAATATGATGTTGGGAAAAAAACAAAAATGATTATTAGGAGAATATACTAAGTGAATCATGCAGTTGTTAGGGCAGGTTGCTGAATGCGTAATTGTCGACAAATGTGCATCTAATTCGGATATAAATCGAATTTGCATAGCAACTAACAAACAGGAGCCTCGCAGGAGCATATGATGCAAAATCCGCTGTACGAAGCGGCTTAGAGGCTGTTAGAATTATGTCAAAATACAGCAATGCCCCGACAGGACGTCGGGGCAAGGCGTTACCGCGCCATGGACGGCGCGTAAAAGCCGGTTGCGTCAGGCATAGAAAACCTTAAAGCATAATTCTTACAGCCTCTTGGCTGCGTAGTATTAGCGGATTTTGCATCATATGCTCCTGCGAGGCTCCGTCATTCAAGCAAATAACCTGAAAAACTTTATTTCTTTTTCTTCCACGCAAGCAGTCTCTCCACATGCAGCGGTTTCCCCTGAATAGCCTGCACCTTCAATCTGTTCTCCTCACTGAAACCAACCAGAATATCATGATTAGCCTCAGCCAGATAATCGATAATACCATCGATATCAGACTTGGTGTTCTTCGGACAATGAATATACAGATGCTTATTTGCGGAAATATGCAGTGTATATGATATGCTGAAATGATACCACAGAATCTTGTGCAGGGTAGAGTATTTGTAAATCCATAAAATCTCTTTGATAGGCACGATGGCATTGCCATAAGGCGAGGTCATGATAAAATAGTGCTCTGTGATAAACATATCCTCGGTGGCAAGCTGTGGTAGTGTCGCAAGCTCCTCCTCAGCCTCGGCAAGCAGCTTGTGCGGATTGCCGAATACAACAAGATTCTGACATGCCGGTGCCAAAACAGGAAACCTGATGCACAGGATGTAGAATATCAGGCTGATAACAGCATAGATGAGAGTACCAAAATAAAAAACAAACATAAAAATAGTAGTTTTCAAATGGTACTCAGGCTCATTAAGATAGCAGCCTGTTATGGTATCGGAGAGTCCCTTGGAATCCCAACTCAGATCCTTCGACAGTTTATTTACAAACTGTGTGTAGGTTCCCTTGCCCTTTACGATTTTGCCGACCACTGTGAGCTTATCGATAGATGGCAGACCCTCCTCACAGGTAGATGGTGCAAGCAGAACAATAGAGCAGTGCTCATCGCGCATGCAGTAGTAGTAATAGCCCTTGATATCGTTGCCGTCCTTCATGGTGTAGCCGGTAAAGTAAAGCTTTTTAAGGGTGGTTTTTACATATCTGTCCGAATCCTTGTATGCAGCTTCAAAGCTGACAGAATCATCAATATGTATGGGCGATAAAATATCTCCGAGTGAAAATGCAAACCATAGCACGGTAAGCAGAATGATGTATACAATCGGGGAGAAAAGACGCCTTTTGTAAAATGCTTTGATGTTTTTTGTTATGTAGTGTTCGTAATTATCAATCATATGCTTAGTATAATGGTTTTTGTGCCTTATATCAACCTTGATTTTGAGACATTTAATTGTTATTATATAATTATTAAGTAACTATTCAGAACCACTGAGAACAAAAAAGCTGATGCGTCATGCTCGCATGTAAGCAGCAGGGGTTCTGTAATATGAAATGAGGTAATTATGGAAGCATACACGAGTTTTGCCCGGGTGTATGACATGTTCATGGACAATGTGCCATATGAGGTGTGGGGCAGATATATTGTCGAAAAACTGCGTGCAAATGGCATAGACAGTGGATATGTCGTGGACTTAGGCTGTGGTACGGGAAAGCTTACCACGCTTCTTGCAGATGCAGGCTATGATATGATAGGCATTGACAATTCTTTTGACATGCTTGATATGGCGCTTGAGAGAGAGGATGACAGAATCCTTTATCTGATGCAGGATATGAGAGAGTTTGAACCGGGAGAAAAGGTGAGTGCCGTCGTAAGCGCATGTGACAGCATCAATTATATTCTTGAGCCTGAGGATCTTCAGGCAGTTTTTTTCTGCGTGAGCGAAAGTCTTAAAGAGGGTGGCATTTTTATATTTGATATCAATACTCCATACAAATATGAGGTGCTCATGGCTGATAATACTATAGCTGAAAACCGTGATGAGGGCAGCTTTATATGGGACAATTATTATGATGCCGATGAGAAAATAAACGAGTATGACCTGACACTTTTTATAAAGGAGCAGTCAGAGGATGAGGATGACATCTACAAGAAGTTTGAGGAAACTCATTTCCAGAGATGCTATGAGATTTCAGAGCTTAAGGAGCTTCTTGAGCAGTCGGGACTTGTGTTTGATGCGGTGTATGATGCGTACACAGACGATCAGGTGAAGTGTGACAGTGAGAAGGTCACTGTAATTGCACATAAAGCATAGAATTAGATAATGAGAGGTAAATTATGTCAGATTATATAGTAAGAGCAACAGCGGCGGATGCCAATATCAGAGCATTTGCTGTAACATCAAGGGAGATGGTGGAGACCGCCAGAGAGGATCACATGACAACACCTGTCATGACGGCGGCACTTGGCAGGCTTCTTTCTGCGGGAGCCATGATGGGAGCTATGATGAAGGGCGATAAGGATATCATAACTCTTCAGATACAGTGCAGCGGACCTGCAAAGGGGCTTACCGTCACAGCAGATTCGCACGGCAATGTAAAGGGCTTTGCCATAAATCCACAGGTTGAGCTGCCACTCAATGCAGCAGGCAAGCTCGATGTGGGTGGAGCGCTTGATCTTGGTATACTCACAGTCATAAAGGATATGGGCTTAAAGGAGCCGTATTCAGGTCAGTGTGAGCTTAAAACAGGTGAGATAGCTGAGGATCTGACCTATTATTTTGCCACATCTGAGCAGATTCCGTCGGCGGTTGGTCTTGGCGTGCTGGTGGATAAGGACCAGAGCGTGAAGCAGTCCGGTGGATTTATCATCCAGCTTATGCCGTTTACACCGGAGGATGTTGTGGACAGGCTTGAAAAGAAAATCACAGAGATTGATTCGGTGACACAGATGCTTGACAGGGGGCTGACTCCGGAGCAGATACTTGAGGAAATTTTAGGGGATTTCGGGCTTGAAATCACAGATACGACAGAGACACGCTTCCACTGTGACTGTTCAAAGGAGCGTGTGAGCAGAGCACTTTCCACACTTAGCAAAAAGGATCTTGATTCCATTATCGCAGATGGCGAGAGCATTGAGGTAAAGTGCCAGTTCTGTAATAAGGCATATGAGTTTACGGTGGATGAGTTGAAGGAGATGCGCTAATTGAAGGACGGATATATAAAGGTCGCTGCAGCGACACCAAAGGTAAAGGTAGCTGATACTGTATACAACGGACAGCTTATTAAAGCTCTTATGAAGGAGTGTACTGACAATGGGGCAAAGGTGGTTGTTTTCCCGGAGCTTTGCATTACCGGATACACCTGTCAGGATCTTTTCTGGCAGGATAAGCTCATAGCTGCAGCAGAGGATGAGCTTATAGGAATAGCTGATTACAGCAGGAGCCTTGACGGCATATTTTTCATAGGGCTTCCATATGAGATAAACGGCATGCTCTATAATATGGCGGCAGTTGTATCGCGCGGAGAGGTGCTTGCCATGGTGCCAAAGACATTTCTGCCAAATTACAATGAGTTTTATGAGGCAAGGCATTTTGCATCGGGAGAAAACCTTAGCACATATGTCACACTGAAAAATGGACAGCAGGTGTCTGTAGATACTGATTTTATTTTTAGCTGCAAGCAGCTGCCAAAGCTTAAGATAGCGGTGGAGCTTTGTGAGGATCTTTGGACTCCGAACCCGCCAAGCATCAGACACGCGATGTCGGGTGCCACTGTGATTGTAAATCTGTCTGCATCAGATGAGGTGACAGGCAAGGCAATATACAGGAGAGAGCTTGTGAGCGGACAGTCTGCCAGATTAATCTGTGGATATATTTATGCGTCAGCGGGAGACGGTGAGTCCACACAGGATGTGGTCTACTCAGGACACAATCTCATCTGTGAAAACGGAAATGTGCTTGCCGAGTCAAAGCGCTTTACAAATGAGACTATATACAGCGAGTTTGATGTAGAAAGAATAGAGACTGAGAGGCGCAGGATGACAACATTTGTTGTCGAGGATGATCACAGATGGGCTGAGTTTGATCTTGTGGTAAAGGATACCACTCTTAGCCGCTATGTAAATTGCGCTCCTTTTGTTCCTGCAGACAAGACAGACAGGGACAGACGCTGTGATGAGATTCTTATGATCCAGGCTATGGGGCTTAAAAAGAGATTAGAGCATACCAACTGCAAGACCGCGGTTATCGGTATTTCAGGAGGACTCGACTCCACACTGGCACTGCTTGTCACGGTAAGAGCATTTGACCTTTTGGGAAAGGATCACAAGGATATAGTGGCAGTTACTATGCCGGGCTTTGGAACAACAGACCGCACATATGACAATGCGGTAAATCTCATTAAATGCCTTGGAGCTACATTTATCGAGGTGGATATAAAGGATGCTGTAAATATACATTTCAGGGATATCGGTCAGAATCCGTCTGTGCATGATGTCACATACGAGAATGGACAGGCGCGCGAGCGCACACAGATACTTATGGATATCGCAAACAAGGAAAACGGAATGGTTATAGGTACAGGAGATTTGTCGGAGCTGGCACTCGGCTGGGCGACTTACAACGGAGACCATATGTCCATGTATGCTGTAAATGCATCGGTTCCAAAGACTCTGGTGCGCCATCTGGTAAAATACTATGCAGATACCTGCGGCAGCGATTTGCTGGAAAGTACACTTCTTGATGTGCTTGATACACCTGTTTCTCCTGAGCTTTTACCACCTGAAAACGGTAAGATTTCACAGAAGACAGAGGATCTTGTGGGTCCTTATGAGCTGCATGACTTCTTCCTTTACAATATGCTGCGCTGCGGCTATGCTCCTGCCAAGGTTTACCGCCTTGCAAGGATAGCATTTGAAGGAAAATATGATGATGAGTTTATTCTCAAATGGCTTAAGAACTTCTATCGCAGATTTTTCGCACAGCAGTTCAAGCGCTCATGTCTGCCGGATGGACCAAAGGTAGGAACAGTGGCGGTCTCACCGAGAGGAGACCTAAGGATGCCTTCGGATGCGTGCGGACGTATCTGGATGGATGAAGTTGATAAGCTGTAATAGTAAGAGGAAAACAATGGGAAAGACACATAAGAAAACTGATAGAAGGCAGGGAGGCATAAAACGTGCAAGGCACAGTGACAGGCGCATGAAAATAGGCGCAATAGTCATTTGTGCAGCGATAGTCATAACAATATTTGTGGCTGGGGGCATGCAGCTTTTGGTTCCTGATACAGAAGCAGCGGTAAGTGCTGATAATAAGACACGCTCAGGGAATGTTGATGTGCAGAAGAATAATAATTCACTCACTGCATCTAAAATGGACTCAGGAAAAAAGCAAAACAGCTCAGAGGCTGATGTAAACGCTGCGGAGGAAAGCAGCGAGCCTGACAAGGAAACGAAGCTTGATGAGATACTTCAAAGTGCAGAGTATCCGGTGCAGCTAAAGGAGCTTGCGAAGAAGAATGATGAGGCAATTGACTTCATATATGAGTATCCTGAGGAGCACTCGAAAAAGCATGATATTGATCTGACTGCAGAGGCCTCGCAGGATACAGTACCTCTATTGCAGCAGTGGGATAAGAGATGGGGCTATGAAAAGTACAGCGGCAATTATTTTGCGGCGAGTGGCTGCGGTCCGACTGCACTTTCGATGGTTGTATTATATCTGACGCATGATGCACAGGCATCACCTCTTGCAGTGGCAGAGTATGCAAAGGAGGCCGGCTACAGTGTGGACGGCTCCGGAAGTGCATGGGATCTTATGAGCAAGGGCTGCAGGCACTACGGCGTAAATGCTAAGACTATAAAGGAGGATGAGGATACATTTAAAGAAAGGCTTGATGAGGGCAATTTGATAGTCGTAAATGTCGGTCCGGGAGATTTCACAGACAATGGACATTTTATGGTGATCACAGGCTATGATGATGAGGGCTTTACTATAAATGATCCAAACAGTATCATAAAGAGCAATACCCACTGGCAGTTTGAGAGGCTGAGTTCGCAGATCAGGGCTGCATGGAGGATGTTTGTGTAGATAATAGCAGCAACACATGCATTTATGCTGATGTTTGTGATGCATATGGAAAAATTAAAAAATAAGAAATAATAAACCTGCTGTGTCATGCTTGTCTGACACAGCAGGTTTTTTATTAAATTCATGAATAATCATAAATGAGGGGCAAAATACCTTTTGACCCCTCATATCATTAGTATAGTGTACTAAATTTATACGGACTAATAATAAACAGTAAAGTATGGTATGCAGATTATAGCAATTGAATACCATGCTCCTCACATTCCTTAATTGTCTCCTCAGGCCACAGTGAGCTCTGTACCTCACCGATATGAGCTTTTCTGAGGAAGAACATACAGATTCGTGACTGTCCGATTCCGCCTCCGATAGTGTACGGAAGCTCCTTGTTGAGGATAGCCTTCTGGAATGGAAGCTTAGCACGCTCAGGACATCCGGCCTTGTCAAGCTGCTCCTTCAGAGATTTTTCATCTACACGTATACCCATTGATGAAAGCTCAAGTGCGATATCAAGAACAGGATAGTATACGATGATATCAGCGTTTAAAGCCCAGTCGTCATAGTCAGGGGCACGTCCGTCGTGAGGCTCTCCATTTGCAAGCTTGTCACCAATCTGCATTACACAGATTGCACCCTTTGCCTTTGCAAAATAATACTCGCGCTCCTTTGGAGTATTGTCAGGGAACATTTCCTCAAGCTCTGATGTGGTGACAAAGGTGATATCCTTTGGCAGAATCAAATCTATGTAGTCGTACTGTATAGCCATATACTGCTCGGTCTTGCGCAGGCATTTGTATACTGTCTTTACTGTTTCCTTAAGGAAATCTAAGTTTCTGTCCTCCTTGCGGATGACCTTTTCCCAGTCCCACTGGTCAACAAATATAGAGTGGATATTGTCAGTCTCCTCATCACGTCTTATGGCATTCATATCTGTGTAGATGCCCTCGCCGAGAGAGAAGCCGTATTTCTTTAATGCATATCTCTTCCACTTGGCAAGAGAGTGAACGACCTCAGCCTCTTTGTCACCCTGCTCAAGGATGCCGAAGGTAACAGGTCTTTCATATCCGTTTAAGTTATCGTTTAAGCCTGTGGTAGGATCAACGAAAAGCGGTGCTGAAACACGTGTCAGGGAAAGACGCTGTGCGAGCATGCCCTGGAAGAAATCCTTAACAGTCTTGATGGCAAGCTGTGTATCGTGAAGATTCAGTGCCGAAGAATAGTTCTTTGGTATTGTTAATTTGCTCATTTTCGATTAAACCTCGTTGTATTATTAATTTTTAAATAAAATTCCTTTAACCTGATTATTATATCACAATTTTTCTAGAAAGATAGTCCATAATATGATAAAATTAGATAGTTTAAAGAGAAACAATATCGTTTTACCTTATTTTTACGTGTTTAAGGTGTTAATGAAAGGTAGTAGATTTATATGAGAAAAAGAGATATGACCTTTGCTTCGGCGGTGCTTGAGGCAATAGATGCTATTTTAGCTCTTGCGTATATAGGCTTACAGATTTATTATGGAGTGTGCTATCACATACAGGTATTTAAGTTTGTGGCCAATATACTTGTGCTTTTGCTTGTATACATTGCAATCACATGGCTGCAGCATTATCCGGAAAAGCTCAATCACATAGCAGCGGAGCTGTGTGTGGGCAATATCAGAAAGTATTCACTCAGGCTTTTGACGTTTGTAAAGCTTGTTTTTACTGCGGGGCTTTTGGTGCCATGCGTGTGTGATGCGTTTGGAATAGCAATCCGCGATGTATACAGCCTCATTATGATAGGGCTCATCCTTGTGGTGTCGGCATATTATGAGTACAGGATATTTCAGGAAATAAAGTCATTGCGGAAATAATATAGGAGAAATAAAATGCAGCTTAGTATAGAAGAAGTTAAAAAGCTGGATAGTAACAGCTATCAGATAATAGATATAAGAAGTGAGGAAGAGGTGGCGCACGGTGCCATAAAGGGAGCACTCAATATTCAGGCAGAGGAAATAGAGTCAGATGAGAGGGTGCTGCATGATAAGAAGCTTGTAATAGTCTGCAGCCGTGGTAAGACGAGTGTGGATGTGGCAGAGTATCTCACAGAAAAAGGTTTTGATGCGGCAAGCTTAAAGGGAGGCTATATAAGCTGGCTGCTTGATGCCATGAAAGAGGATGAGGTGGCAGAGCGCGATATAAAGGCAGATGTGGAGCAAAGCATCAGAAAGAAATTTAAGAAATCCATCTGGCGCAAGTTTACAAAGGCGATAAATACCTATGAGCTTGTAAAGCCGGGGGATAAGATTGCGGTGTGTATCTCGGGCGGTAAGGATTCCATGCTTATGGCAAAGCTTTTTCAGGAGCTTAAGCATCACAACAAGTTTGATTTTGATGTGAAGTTTCTCGTCATGGACCCGGGCTACAATGAGGCAAACAGACATGTCATAGAGGAAAACTGCAGGAACCTTGGCATCCCTGCCACTATTTTTGAGTCAGATATATTTGATGCTGTATATGATATCGAAAAATCGCCATGCTATTTATGTGCGAGGATGAGAAGAGGACATCTGTATGCATTTGCAAAGGAGCTGGGCTGCAACAAAATTGCGCTCGGACATCACTATGATGATGTTATCGAGACGATACTCATGGGCATGCTTTACGGTGCACAGGTACAGACCATGATGCCTAAGCTTCACAGCACAAACTTTGAGGGCATGGAGCTTATCAGGCCTCTTTATCTGGTCAGGGAGGACGATATCAAGGCATGGCGTGATTACAACGGTCTGCATTTCATACAGTGTGCCTGCAAGTTTACAGATACCTGTACCACCTGCAATAATGAGGAAAACCGCTCAAAGCGTGTTGAGATAAAGCAGCTCATCGCTAATCTTAAAAAGGTGAATCCTTTTGTCGAGGCAAATATATTTAAGAGCGTGGAGAATGTAAATCTGGCTACGGTTGTAGCATATAAAAAGGATGGCATAAAGCACAGCTTCCTAGATCACTATGATGAATAAGACAGATATATTTCAGGAGGGCATTGTATGGCAGATATCATGGATTATATTGACTGGCGTGGAGACATAGGCTTTGATGAGGTGCATGTAAATGAGGTGGACGGACTGATTTTTTCACAGCTCATTTATGTGCAGATGAAGCCATATATGCCGGATGCAAAGAAGTCATACCTTACGATAAAACAGCTTTCAAGCCTTTACTGCGCGGACCACAGTGATGATGAGATTGAGCAGATGCCTAATCTTTTCCGCCACTCCGCGAGGCTGCTTCAAAAGCTGGCGTACTCAAGGCGCTATGCTGACTGCATTTTGAGATATTATATATACGATATTAGTGAAAAAGAGGAGTCGCAGTTTTCTGCGGTTACGATAGAACTGCCTGACGGCACATATTTCATTTCCTACAGTGGTACAGACCATTCCGTGGTCGGCTGGAAGGAAAACTTTAATCTAAGCTATCTCGATGAGACACCGGGACAGAACAAGGCGAAAAAATATTTAAAGCAGGTGGCAGCATATATATGCAATGATGATAGGGGCATAAATGAAAAAGCCATAAATGAAAAAGCTTTATTAGATGATGAAAATATCAACAATAAAAGCATCAATACAAGAAAGCTGTGGATAGGCGGACACTCAAAGGGTGGAAATCTGGCAGTGTTTGCCGCCATGCATGTGGATAAAGAGGTGCAGGATGTCATTATTAAGGTGTTTAATTTTGACGGGCCGGGCTTCAATCGCAAGATGATATATACGGCAGGCTACAAAAGAATTTTTGACAGAATAGAGACATTTCTGCCACAGTCGTCTATTGTTGGCTTATTGCTTGAGCATGTGGACAATTATGAGGTGGTAAGAAGCCATAATTCGGGGCCGCTGCAACATGATGCTTTTTCATGGGAGATAATGGGCGGAAGTATCATAAAGGCGGATGGACTGGACAAAAACAGTGTGCGCCTTGATAAGACACTCAGAAACTGGATAGGCAGCATGGATGAGGCGCAGCGAAAGCAGTTTGTAAATGTGCTTTTTTCAATTGCATCGGACTCCAATTTTGAGAACCTTGACCAGATGTCATTTAAGCAGCTCATTGAGATGATAAAGGCTGCCGATGAGCTGTCAAAGGCTGACTGGAGCATGCTTAAGGATACAGTAAGACTCCTGATTTCTGCCGGTGTCGGCGTGGTCAGGGATGAAAAGGAGAAATAAATGTTAAATCAGTTTTCAAGAACACAGCTTTTGCTTGGAAAAGAGGCGATGGATAGGCTAAAGGGCGCAAGAGTCGCAGTATTTGGAATAGGAGGAGTGGGCGGATATGTCTGCGAGGCACTAGTCAGAAGCGGCGTGGGCGCGATTGACCTTATCGATGATGACAAGGTGTGTCTTACAAACCTAAACAGGCAGATAATTGCAACCCGAAAGACCATAGGAAAATACAAGACAGATGTGATGGAGGAGAGGATTCATGATATTAATCCTGATGTAAGTGTCGTGACGCACAGGTGCTTCTTTTTGCCGGAAAATGCTGATGAATTTCCGTTTGAAGAGTATGATTATATAGTTGACGCGGTTGATACGGTCACAGCAAAGATTGCGCTTGTCATGAAGGCACAGGAGAAAAATGTCCCTATCATAAGCAGTATGGGAGCGGGAAATAAGCTGGATGCAAGTGCATTTAAGGTGGCTGATATATATAAGACCAGCATGTGTCCTCTTGCAAAGGTCATGCGCCGTGAGCTTAAAAAACGTGGCGTGAAAAAGCTCAAGGTGGTATACTCTGAGGAGAAGCCTACAAGACCGATAGAGGATATGTCTATAAGCTGCAGAAGCAACTGCATCTGCCCGCCGGGTGCCGAACACAAGTGCACGCAGCGCAGGGATATTCCAGGAAGCCTTGCATTTGTACCATCAGTGGCAGGACTTATCATCGCGGGCGAGGTGGTACAGGATATAGCCTTTGACAGGGTATGATGAAGAATACAATTACGAAAAGAGAGGAATAAAAATGCCAGTATTTGATTTTAGCGATACACCGGTAGCAAATGAGCATCCGGAGTGTACATATGAGACATTTCATTCGACAGAGACAAAGGCATCGGCCGATAAACCGATTGTTGTGATAGACAATAAGCAAAAGGAGTGGGCGCATCATGCGCTCGGTATGTTTACAAATCCGATAAAGCGTACATCCTTTGAATTTGAGGATGGTGATGGGGTGACCAGTGCAGATATCCTGCGCATTGATTCCCGCTTCGTTAGCCTTTTTAAGTGGCTTGGCGAAAATCACATAAAGGTACAGCTTTCAGGAGCCAATACACCTGACGGATACGCAGTATACAGGGTGAGGGAGGTGTCTCTCGGCAGAGGAACAAAGCTGTCTGCGGAGGACGGATTCCTGCAGTATATGATGGAAAGGCTCTTTGCCAGCACCATGCCTGAGGATGAACCTGACCTCGATGATTACGAGGAAGAGGGCGACAGCATGAAGCTCACCAGTATACAGAGCATCACAGATTTCATGACCTGTGCAGGCCGTACACTGCCTGACAATATACTGCTGTGGGCCAGAAGAAATCTGGCAGTTGCGCGTTCAAGCGAGGTATCACCTGAGGAGAGACGCCATGCGCAGAGAGCACTTTCCATCATGATGAATATCCAGTGGAAGGGAAATTACTTTGAGGCAATTGACCCTGTGGAGGCAAGGCGCATACTCGATGAGGAGCTCTATGGCATGGAGAGCGTGAAGCAGAGAATCATTGAGACCATTATCCAGATAAACAGGACTCATACACTTCCTGCCTACGGACTGCTGCTCTGTGGACCGGCAGGAACCGGAAAGTCACAGATTGCATATGCTGTTGCACGAATACTCAAGCTTCCATGGACCACACTCGATATGAGCTCAATAAATGATGCAGAGCAGCTCACAGGAAGCTCAAGAATCTATTCAAATGCAAAGCCGGGAATCATTATGGAGGCATTTTCACTGTCCGGCCAGTCTAATCTTGTATTTATCATCAATGAGCTCGACAAGGCCTCAAGCAAAAACGGCAACGGAAATCCGGCAGATGTGCTTTTGACACTGCTTGATAATCTGGGCTTTACAGACAACTATATGGAGTGTATGGTGCCGACCGTCGGAGTATATCCGATCGCAACAGCCAATGATAAATCCCAGATTTCTGCACCGCTTATGTCACGTTTTGCGGTGATTGATATTCCGGACTATACCGATGAAGAGAAGAAGGTCATCTTCCAGAGATTTGCCCTGCGCAAGGTATTTGAGCGAATGGGAATGAAGGAGGAGGAGTGCGTTCTCACAGAGGAAGGACTTGATGCAGTGATTAAGCTTCACGAGAACACATCGGGCATAAGAGATCTCGAGCAGGCTGCAGAGCATCTGGCAGCAAATGCACTTTATCAGATAGAGGTTGATAAGGTAAAGCAGGTGGTATTTGACGCTGAGGCTGTTTTTGAGCTTTTAGGCTAGCAGGATATGATTACGGTTACAGGAATTGTTACGAAAATAAAAGGAGATTGTCAGGATGAGAGAATTTGGAAAATCCAGAAAATTAGATAATGTGCTTTATGATGTAAGAGGACCGGTGGTGGATGAGGCGGCCCGCATGGAGGAAAACGGCACAAATGTGTTGAAGCTCAATATAGGAAATCCTGCGCCGTTTGGCTTCAGGACACCTGATGAGGTGATATATGATATGTCTCGCCAGCTCACGGACTGTGAGGGGTATTCCAACTCCAAGGGACTTTTTTCTGCAAGAAAAGCAATCATGCAATATGCACAGCTCAAAAAGCTTCCTAATGTGACGGTTGAGGATATCTACACCGGAAACGGAGTCAGCGAGCTTATAAACTTAAGCATGTCAGCGCTTCTTGACAATGGTGATGAGGTGCTGGTGCCGGCACCGGACTATCCGCTTTGGACAGCCTGCGTTACACTTGCGGGAGGCACGGCAGTGCACTATATCTGTGATGAGCAGTCAGAGTGGTATCCGGACATAGAGGATATCAAAAAGAAGATTACAGACAAGACAAAGGCAATCGTAATAATAAACCCTAATAATCCTACGGGAGCACTCTATCCAAGGGAGGTGCTGCAGCAGATAGTTGATGTGGCAAGAGAGCACGAGCTTATGATTTTTTCGGATGAGATATATGACAGGCTTGTAATGGATGACTATGAGCATGTGTCTATTGCGTCGCTTGCACCGGACCTCTTCTGTGTGACCTTCAGCGGTCTTTCCAAGTCACATATGATAGCAGGCTATCGTATCGGATGGATGGTTTTAAGCGGCAACAAGGCGCTCGGAAAGGACTATATCGAGGGTCTCAACATGCTCTCAAACATGCGTCTTTGCTCGAATGTTCCGGCGCAGTCGATAGTGCAGACGGCATTAGGCGGATATCAGAGTGTAGGCGAGTATATTGTGCCGGGCGGACGAATCTATGAGCAGAGAGAGTACGTCTACAAGGCATTAAACGATATACCGGGAATTTCGGCAGTAAAGCCAAAGGCGGCATTTTACATATTCCCAAAGATTGATACTGCAAGGTTCAACATCACAAACGATGAACAGTTTGCACTGGATCTGCTTCGTGAGAAGAAGATACTCATCATCCACGGCGGCGGCTTCAACTGGGATAAGCCGGATCACTTCAGAGTGGTATATCTGCCTCGGACAGAGATATTAAAGGATGCCACAGGCAAGCTTGCAGACTTTTTGTCTTCATATAAGCAGAAATAATTATTGGCATAGATAATTATAAAACATATGATATAAAACATATAACATATAAGCTCCGGCACAGAAAACTTTTTGTTCTGACCGGAGTTTTTATATTATGCTGTAATATTTTTTAAAAGTAACCTACCTGTAACTTTACATAATGTATTATACACTTGTATCGCGGGGCGGCTGCACTTTAAAGGACAAACTGCACAGCACTCAAAAATGCATAGAGAAGAAAAGGAGAATTAAATGGAACTGCTTAGAGTAGAACACTTATCAAAAATATACGGAGCCGGAGAAAACCAGGTCAAGGCTTTGGACGATGTATCATTGAGCGTGGAAAAGGGAGAGTTTGTGGCAATTGTCGGGGCGAGCGGCTCCGGAAAATCCACACTGCTTCATCTGCTTGGAGGTGTTGACAGGCCAACAAGCGGAAAGGTGTATATAAACGGCACTGATATTTTTGCAATGAATGATGATGAGCTTGCCATATTCAGAAGAAGACAGGTAGGCATCATTTATCAGTTTTATAATCTGATACCTATATTAAATGTGGAGGAAAACATGGCAATCCCGATGGAGCTTGACGGAAGAAAGGTGGAAAAAGCACAGATGGATGACATGCTTATGCGCCTGGGACTTACAGAAAGACGCACTCATCTGCCAAATGAGCTTTCAGGAGGACAGCAGCAGCGCACATCTATAGGAAGAGCCCTGATTACGAGACCATCTATAGTGCTCGCGGATGAGCCGACAGGAAACCTGGATACCAAGGCAAGCAACGAGATTATGCATCTCTTAAAGACCTCAAACCGTGAGCTAAATCAGACAATCATTATGATTACACACAATATGGAGCTTGCAAAGGCGGCTGACCGCACAATAATGATAGAGGATGGTAAAATCAGATGAATTTGATGAAGAAACTCACATTAAAAAACTTAAAGCTCAACAGGAAAAGAACTATTGTCACGATAGTTGGAATAATTCTGGCAACAGCGCTTTTGTCAGCGCTTGTCACACTTGTGTCAAGCTTTCAGTACAGTATGATTGAATACCAGAAGCAAAAGGGCGGTGACTTTCATGTGAAATTTTCGGGTGTGAAAATGTCTGAGCTTTCAGAGTTTAAAAACAACAGAAATATTGAAAGTACATTTGAGACGATGGGGATGGGCTTTGCTAAGCTTAATGGCTGCAAGAATGAGGATAAGCCGTATGCTTATGTCATGGCAACAGATGAGGCCGGCTTTGAGAGAGGCTGCTTTAACCTGATAGAGGGGCGCATGGCAAAAAATGAGGATGAGATAGTCATTCCAAGGCACTTAAAGACAAACGGACGAATCGACATAAAGGTGGGAGATGAGATAACACTTGATATCGGAAAGAGATATGATTCAAACACCGAAAGTGTCATATCGGAAAATATCGCATATGAGCATGAGGCAGAGACACTTGCTGATACTGTAACAAAGCAGTACAAGGTGGTAGGCATCATGGAAAGACCGGGCTATGGAATGGAGGATTATAGTGCCGCCGGATATACATTTGTCACATATTCTGATGAACTGGCAGCAATTGATAATGGCACAAAGAGTGAGGCAAGCGAAGCTGACACTACACTCACAGTGTACAGCAGATATACTCAAAAGGCTTTAAGAAACAAGGATGCTGTGACTGCTGATATAATTGGTGTGGATGAAAAGCTGTTTGAGAAAGCAAATGATTCATCTGTTGAAATGTCTGCTGAGGAGAGTGACAGGTTTCTTAAAGAGATGGAAAATGCAAAATATGATATATATATAAATGGCTTCCTTATAAGCTATGAGTGTGTTTTCCCGATTGACGGTACATTTAAAGCACTGTTTACAGTGGCTGCTGTTGTGGCTTTGATAATCATACTGACATCAGTGTACTGTATCAAAAACAGCTTCAACATATCAATCACTGAAAAAATCAGGCAGTATGGCATGCTTGCAAGCGTGGGTGCTACGAGGCGCCAGATAAAAAGCAGCGTTAAGACAGAGGCAGCAATGCTTGGAGTGGTTGGTATTCCGGTGGGTACCATGAGCGGTATTTTGGCATCGCTTATACTTGTCAAGGTGGTAAATGCGCTGTCAGCAGGCTGGCTTAACTTTGCTTTGAGCTTTCACACATCACTGCCTGCACTTATTCTTGCCGTGATACTGAGTATAGCGACCATTTATTTTTCTGCAACAGGCAGTGCAAGAAGGGCTGCAAAGGTCACACCGCTTGAAGCAATAAGAAACACAAAGGAGATTAAAATAAAGTCAGCAAAGCTTAAGACACCGGCGATTATAGGCAGAATCTGGGGTATCGGAGGCGTTATCTCATATAAGAATATAAAGAGAAATAATAAAAAGTACAGAACCACAGTGACATCCATTGTCATCTGCTCAGTGACGTTTATTGTGATATCATACTTTATGTCTATGGCCTTTAGCGTTGTTGGGATGTCATATGCATCAGTAGATTACAATATTGGAATAAATATGTCATGTAAAAAGGACCTTGATATTGAAAAGCTCTCTGAGCTTTTGAGTGGCATTGAAGGAGCTGAGGATTATCTGGTTGGAGCAGGTTATTATTTTGATGTAGATAAGCCGGAGTATACAAAGGAATATGGAGAGTATTGCGGGCAGCTTTATGATGATAGTGAGGATGTCTCACAAATGTTTTTAATCACGGTTTTGGATGACAAATCGTATGATAAGTATGCGTCCGACGCAGGCATAAAAAATGCAGCTGCAGGAGCAATTCTTGTGAATAAAGGCACATTTGATGTGTATAATGAGAAAAGCTCGAAATACGTCAAAGAAGAGATGGGGCTGTACAAATATAAAGCAGGAGATACAATCAGGTGCGGCTACAATGTGTATGAGGATGCTGCTGATGATGACAATGCTGTGGAAGGTGATACTGAAAGCAGCACGGATGATAATAATGCCGTGGAAGGTGGTACTGAAAGCGGCACGGAGGATAACAGTGGATACGTTGACGAGGAAACAATAAATAACGGAGTCAGAAAGACTGTGGATGTAACTATTGCAGGTGTCACAGACAAGGTACCAACATGTTATAATGGCTACGGCAATACCTCGCTTTTGTTTATGAACCAAAAAGGCTTTGAAAGCCTATGGGCTGACGGCAAGAGCGGTAATGAGTTCAAACCGGGGAATGCGATATATTCGGCATATGTGGTTGCAGAAAATGCAGATGAATATCAGGATACATTAGAAAAGGAGACGGCAGAAAATCCTGAGTATTCTCAGATTAGTTTTTATGTCAGCAATATGGATAAGCAGATGCGCGATGAAAAATCACTCTTTACACTGCTTGGAGTATTCGCATACGGACTTATTGTGGTCATTGCCTTAATAGGAATCACAAATATCATCAATACCTTAAGCACTGGAATGGAGCTTAGAAGCCGCGAGTTTGCCACACTAAGAAGCATTGGAATGACAGATAAGCAGTTTGCAGGGATGGTCAGACTTGAGAGTGTGTTTATATCTGTAAAGGCTCTTGTAATAGGTGTACCGCTTGGTATTTTAATAAGCTATCTTTTATGTGTTATGATGAACAGGATGGATGACGCAATCATTTATGAGCCGCCGTATAAAGCAATTATATTGTGTATAGTGGTTGTAATAATGCTGATTTATGCTATCATGAAACTATCAATGACGAAGCTTAGACACAATAACATTATTGAGACAATCAAGAATGAAAATCTGTAGGAAATGCGGGAGCTGATATGAAAAAAATACTTCTCATAGAGGACAATAAAGGAATAACAGAGGGACTGTGTGATACCTTTACAGAACCTGAATATGAGCTTTTGACAGCAGGAAATTTAAAGGAGGCTGGGGCGCTTTTGTGTGAGCACCCCGGCCTTGTGCTGCTTGATGTGTCGCTTCCGGATGGGAACGGCTTTGATTTTTACAGCGAAAGGCTGGAAAAAGAAAAAACACCGGTGATTTTTCTTACCGCAAGGGATGAGGAAAATGATATAGTAAAGGGACTTGAGCTTGGAGCGGAGGATTACATCACAAAGCCTTTTTCAGTAAGAGAGCTTGTGGCGAGGGTAAACCGCGTGTTTTTGCGAAGGAAAAATGATGACAGCTCATCTGTCATACACGCAGGAAGCATAAGCTATGATTTGGACAAAAAGGAAGCAAGAAGGGATGGACAGGTGATTAGTCTTTCTAGTCTTGAAAACCGCATACTTGATCTGCTTTTTACCAATCACGACAAGGCTGTGTCAAGAAATGCCGTGATTGACTGTATCTGGGAGGCGACAGGCAACGATGTCTATGACCATACAGTGACTGTCTATATGAAGCGCATCAGGGTAAAGCTTGGTGAGGATGTGATAAAGACTGTGAAGGGAATCGGGTATCGTGTTGATTCAGATGAAGCTCTTTAAACAGTATCGGCCGACAGAGCCGGTTCCCGGGGGAAAGCATGAGAAAGAAGAAATATAATTTAGAGAACAGAAAACATTTTGTGTATTTTGCAATAATATATACATGTATATGTGTGACGGTTATGGCTTTTACCGTTTTTTTCCAGTACAGGGCATATACGAAAAACTATAACGCCACAGTGGCTAAGCTATGTGCACTCATTCATGAAAAATATCCCGATGTATCAGATGGCAGTATAGCCGCGATTCTAAATGACAGCAGCTTCGACAGCGATTATACAAATTTAAAAAGCGCAGAGACGCTCTTTAAAAAATACGGCATTGATATGGAAAAGGATTCTGCGGTTTTGTCAAATGAAAAAGCGCTTAAAGGAGCGCTTTGGCTAGACATATTTCTTGTCGTGCTTTTTGCAGGGGGCTTTTGCTTTTACATTGTGCTTATAAGATTTAGCTTTAAAAGACAGGTCAGACAGGCTGCGGATTATCTGCGCCGCATAAATCAGGGAGACTACAGACTTGTTATGGCAGATAGCACAGAGGGAGAGATTTCTATACTAAAGGGAGAGCTTTACAAGACAGCAATCTATTTGAGGGAGTCTGCGGAAAATGCAAAGGCAGACAAGCTTTTGCTAAAGGATGCGCTTTCTGACATATCGCACCAGCTTAAGACACCGCTCACATCACTTTCGATAAATCTGGAAAATCTGGAAGGAAATCCTGATATGGCATCTGAAAACAGAAACAGGATAATGCGCAGGGCAAAGCGCGATGTGGACAATATATCGCATATGGTGCAGGCTATCTTAAAGCTTTCAAGGCTTGAAGCGGATGTTGTGGAGTTTGATGAGAAGGATACGCTGCTGTCTGAAATTGTGGCTGAGGCAGCTGACAATGTTATGGCACTTTGCGATTTGAGAGACATAAGGCTGTCCATAGATGAAGGCTCTGATAAGGATGCCTGTATACATGCTGATGCATACTGGCAGTGTGAGGCCATTACAAACATAGTAAAAAATGCAGTGGAGCACGCAGAGAGTGAAGTAAAGATAGGTTTTTACAGGTATGAGATGTATGCAGAGATAACAGTGCAAAACGATGGGGAGACAATAAGTGATGAGGACAAAAAGCATATTTTTACGCGTTTTTACAGCGGCAGCGGACAGCCGGCAGGCAGCATAGGTATAGGACTTTCGCTGGCGGAAGCAATTGTGCGTCATGACAATGGATATATCCTTGTGGAGGATTGTACAAAAGATGTATTAAATGAAAAAAATGAATGCAGTGGCACACGCTTTGTGGTAAGATATCTGTGATAAGTTGAGAAAAATTATCAATAAATACACTAGGAAGCGATAAAATGACACTAAAAGAACTTGGCATAGGACAGAGTGCCAGAATACTTACAGTAGGCGGTGAGGGCGCACTGCGCCAGCATTTCCTGGATATGGGAGTAATCCCAAAGGCCGAAGTAACAGTTATCAAATTTGCACCGATGGGAGATCCGATGGAGCTTCAGGTGCACGGCTATGAGCTCACATTGAGGCTTGATGATGCAGCACATATTGAGGTAGAATTAATTGACAGCCGTTCAAGAAAGCATGAGGGCCCTAAAAAGATAAGTAACACAGCCCATCCCGGACTTGGCGAGGAGGGCAAATACCATGTGAAGGGCAGTGGCAATCCCCTTCCGGATGGTGAAAAGCTCACATATGCACTTGTGGGAAACCAAAACTGCGGCAAGACAACACTTTTCAACCAGCTTACAGGCTCAAACCAGCATGTCGGCAATTTCCCGGGAGTGACGGTGGACAGAAAGGATGGCGCAATCAAAGGACATCCGGATACATCAATCACTGACCTGCCCGGAATTTACTCAATGAGCCCATATACGAATGAGGAGATTGTGTCGAGAAACTTTGTACTCGATAACAAGCCAAAGGCCATAATAAATATCGTAGATGCGACAAATATCGAGAGAAACCTGTATCTGACCATGCAGCTTCTTGAGATGGATATACCAATGGTTATCGCACTCAATATGATGGATGAGGTGACGGCAAACTCAGGCTCAATCGATGTAAATAAAATCGAGGGACTGTTAGGAGTGCCTGTTGTACCGATTTCTGCCGCAAAGAATCAGGGTGTTGATGAGCTGGTGCGCCATGCAATACACATTGCAAAGTATCAGGAGCGCCCGGGCAGACAGGATTTCTGTGATGAGAATGATTTTGGCGGTGCCGTGCACAGATGTATACACGCGGTCAGCCACCTGATTGAGGATCATGCAAAGCTCGCCGGAGTTCCGATTCGCTTTGCTGCTACCAAAATTATCGAGGGAGATGCACTTATATTAGAGCAGCTTCATCTTGATGAGAATGAGAAAGAGGCAATAGAGCATCTGATTGTCCAGATGGAAAAGGAGCGAGGCCTTGACAGAAGCGCTGCAATTGCGGATATGCGCTTTACATTTATTGAGAAAATATGCGAGAGCACCGTGGTAAAACCGAAGGAGAGCAGGGAGCGTATCAGAAGTGAGCGCATCGATCGTGTTCTTACAGGCAAATATACGGCAATACCGTGCTTTATAGTGATAATGCTTGCTGTATTTTATCTCACCTTTAACGTAATCGGAGCAGGTCTTCAGTGGCTTTTGGAGCAGGGCATAGGAGCACTGACCGCGCTTACGGATAAGGCACTCACAGCGGCTGGTGTGAATGAGGTGTTGCACGGACTGGTAATAGACGGCATCTTTCAGGGTGTCGGAAGTGTATTAAGCTTCTTGCCGATTATCGTGACACTGTTCTTTTTCTTATCACTTATGGAGGACAGCGGATACATAGCGAGGGTTGCATTCTTCATGGACAAGCTCCTTCGTAAGATAGGACTTTCCGGACGAAGCATAGTACCAATGCTCATAGGCTTCGGCTGTACGGTGCCAGCTGTCATGGCGACACGTACACTGCCAAGTGAGAGAGACCGTCGAATGACTATACTCCTCACACCGTTTATGAGCTGTTCGGCAAAATTGCCAATTTATGCATTCTTTGTTAGTGCATTTTTCCCGAAGCATGGCGGACTTGTCATGGGCGGACTGTACTTCCTTGGCATAGTTGTCGGAATACTTTTTGCTTTTATCTATAGAAAGACTTTGTTCAGGGGTGACGCAGTGCCGTTTGTCATGGAACTGCCAAACTACAGGATGCCGGGCGCCAAGAATGTGTGCCAGCTCCTCTGGGAAAAGGCAAAGGACTTTTTGCAGAAGGCATTTACAGTAATACTTATTGCCACAATGCTTATATGGTTCTTACAGAGCTTTGACATACACTTTAACATGGTAACAGACTCAAAGGACAGCATGCTTGCCGCTATTTCAAGTGTTATCGTGCCTGTCTTTAAGCCTCTGGGACTCGGCGACTGGCGTATATGCACATCACTTATCAGCGGACTCATGGCAAAGGAGAGTGTGGTATCAACACTTGAGATACTGTTTGGCGGAACGGTTACGACAGCACTCACAACACTTTCAGCGGCATCTCTTCTGGTGTTCTCGCTGCTCTACAGCCCTTGCGTGGCTGCTATAGCATCCATAAAGAGAGAGCTGGGTGCAAAGTGGGCAGTCAGCGTGGTGCTTTTGCAGTGTGCGATTGCATGGGTGGCAGCATTTATTGTAAGAGTTATTGGACTTCTGCTAATGTAACAAAAACTGACTATTGTTTAAAAAATATAAAAGGAGATATGTGATGGAGATTAAACTGGAAAATGAATCACTTGAGCTCACGATAAACAGCTTCGGAGCAGAGCTTAAAAGCATCACCGGCAAGGAAACAGGTACACAGTATCTGTGGGATGCCGATGAGAAATACTGGAAGAGAAGCGCACCGGTGCTTTTCCCGTTTGTCGGCAGCTTAAAGGACAAGAAGTTTACCGTTGATGGGACAGATTATCCGATGGGACAGCACGGCTTTGCAAGGGATATGGAGTTTGAGCTTGTGTCACAGACAAAGGATGAGGCATGGTTTTCACTTAAATCAAATGATGAGACTCTTGCAAAATATCCGTTTGAGTTTGTGCTTGAAATCGGCTATAAGCTCTCAGGCAGTGAGATAAAAGTGACCTGGAGGGTGACTAATCCTGCGAAAAAGGATTTACTTTTCTCAATAGGTGGTCATCCGGCATTTATGTGTCCGGTCGCAGAGCAGGGGAAGCAGTCAGAATATTATCTGAAGCTTGACACAGACAAAGCAATCACCTACGGACTTATCTGTGACGGAGGACTTTTAGACAAGGATGACAATCTGCTTAAGGTGGATGCGGATGGATACTGTCAGATAGATGAGCATATGTTTGATAAGGATGCGCTCATAATAGAAAACAGACAGGCTTCAAAGGGGAGCCTGTGTACACCGGATAAGAAGCCATACCTTACGGTGTCATTTGATGCGCCTTTATTTGGTCTGTGGTCACCGGCAGGAATGGGAGCACCGTTTATCTGTATTGAGCCGTGGTACGGCCGATGCGACAGAGCAGGCTTTGCCGGAGAATTAAAGGACAGGGAGTATGGTAATTCGTTGGCACAGGGTGAGAAATTTGAGAAGTCATATACGATTGCAATTGAGATGTAGATTTTCTTGTTCTCGGGTGGCTTAAATACTTATTAAAATAATAATATAAGACATAATTAGAATCATGGGGCTGCGGTATATTGCAGTCCCATGATTTTTAGATAGTAAGGATTTTTCACGAACTTGAAATAATGTAATGTAGGATAGCATAACGTTATATGTGCCTTGATGCACCTGCTTTCTTCAAGTTTGCCTGAAGCAGCCATTTCTGATCAATTTTCTTAAGATCTTCACCGAATCTGACATGCAGCCGAACTGAGCCTTCGAGCTGCTCGATATGTTCAATGGTGCCCTTGCCGAACTTTGGATGATTGATATCGTCATTGATATTAAATTTTACAGTACTGTTTTTCTTTTTGCGGTATTCCTGCTCGCGTGAATATGTGTCGCGGATAGGAATACTCTTGTCAGTAATTTTCTTTTTGAGAACCTTATCATAATCGTGCTTAATAAGTCCTTCACCGGCTTTGTAGTAAGGAGTGGGAGCTGCTCCGATAAGTGAGCAGCAATATTTCCACGCACTTCCGTGGATGCCGGGCTGCCAGTTGTACTTGTCCGGTATATCCATATTATATTGCATATAGTGGGCATATTCGTGCTTATATAAATCCATCCTGTCATCCTTTGACAAGGGCTTTGTCACACAGTAGCCGATGAAAAGCAGCGAAAAATGAAATTCTTCTTCATCCTGCCCAAAGCCCGGAGTGTATGCACCGAGCCTGTCCGTATCAAAGCCAAATGTGATAGGAACCCTTGCACCGTTAAGCCCAAGCTGTCTGTCGAGCTTCTGGTAGAGAAAGCGGATTTCCGCGAGATGTATTTTTGTTTCGTTTTCGAGTAGTTGTCGTAAATTGTTGTCTATGTTCATAAGTATATTTCTCTAAAAAATCAGTTTGTTTTCAACACAGTAATGATATATTCCGTCATTCTCAACTGATTGGCACACAAAATCAGCCTTAGCCTTGACTTCGTCCTTTGCATTGCCCATGGCAACACCAATGCCTACGGCCTCAAGCATTTCAATATCGTTATGTCCGTCACCGAAAGCAATTGCTTCATCCTTTGAGAAGCCATAATGCCTAAGCACTGCAGCAACAGCATTGCCTTTGCCACTGTTAAGCGGAATAATATCAACGGCCTTATCCCACCATGCAGTTATCTGTGAGTGGGGCGCGCCGGATAGAATCTGTGAGTGCTCATCTTTTTTGCAGGAGCACATAATCTGATATATATCAGTCCTGCTTATCTCGTCAAAATTGTCAGCGATTTTAAGCTTTTCGCTGCCAAAGGCAAAGTATTGCTCTAAATCAGGGTCGGTACCGTTTGTGACAATCATATGCTCGTTGCTGATTGCAATGGCGCGGTTCATCTGCTTTAGATTGGAAATTATCTGATATTTGTCGTGCTCATTAATAGGATTTTTGAAGATGATATCATTGCCTGCGGTGACGAATGAGCCGTTAAAGGTGAGCAGGACATCAAAATCAATTCCATCAAAATGAGGCACACCTGTGTAGCATCTTCCGGTAGCCATACAAAGGATGATGCCATTTTGGTGGAGCTGCCTAAGTGCAGCAGCAGTGTTTGCGGATAATTCTTTATGTCCCAGCCGAAGCAGGGTGCCATCCACATCAAAGAATGCTATTTTAATCATAATTCACCTGCCTGTTTTAATGCTAGTTTAATGATATTTTCATTTATATAGAATCCGTTTGATTGAATTTTGGTTATTGCATTTTTTACAGAAGAAATAAAATGTTAAGTAAGTCTGCATTGCACAATGCAATTAATGGTGTTGAATTGACAATTACCCTACGCATTATTCATCTCCTCTATAAATTCTGCTTCATCATCAAAACTGAAGATAGATATATTATTATTGCCTAGATATTTGATGAAATCTTCCTCACTCATTCCGGCTATCTGTGCACAATATCCAATAGAAATATGGTTTTTTAAATAAAGCATTAGAGCAGTAGCTTTCTTGGCAAAAGCATTAGCTTCATCTTTGGTCATTTTGGTATCGTATAATACTTCATCTGGTATTTTTATTGCAATACTACACATATAAACACCTCTTTCTATTTATAATGAATCATTAATTATATCTCAGTTACATGATAACATAATAAGCGCAAGATTAAAAACATTTATTTAAATTTCTGTCACAACGTAAGGTACGTAAGCCGGGGACTGTTGGGGACACGCGCTTTAGCTATCGCTACGCTTAGCAACTAAGATTCTGTACGAAATTATGCTCATGAAGCGTAGAAACGCACCTGCATGGACGCAGGGGAGAGGAAGATTTACATATGTGTACGCAGGAGGACCTGGTTCATAAAGATTACCATTTCTTATAACTGTGTTCTTGATATTAAAGGACACAAGTGGCTTTTTTCAATATGTTGTTGTTAATTTATGGTGTTGGGCTTCCACCATTATGCCAGAAGCCTCACAAAAAGTAGCTGAAACTGCAGAAATCACCAAAACAGCACCCCAAACCCAGCCCAAAAGCCGGAAAAGACCCGGCAAAAAGTAGCTGAAACTGCAGAAATCACCAAAACAGCACCCAAAACCCAGCCCAAAAGCCGGAAAAAACCCGAGAAAAAGTAGTTGAAACTGCAGAAATCACCAAAACAGCACCCAAACCCAGCCAGAAAGCCGGAAAAGACCTGGCAAAAAGTAGCTGAAACTGCAAAAATCCCAAAAACAGCTCCAAAAACCCAGCCGTAAAGCCTCATAAAAATGGACTTATAGACATGTATTGATGGCTTAGTCGAGAATTAACTACTGTGGAGTGTACTAGAACTTGTGAGTAGCGTGTCATTTGTAACCGCCAAAGCGTACACAATGAAGCAGTAACTATAAACTGTGAGATTATAGCAAACCATCTAGCATATACATTTGTATAAGTTTCGACGGTTTCGTCGTGCATAGAAAACCTAAGAGCATAATTTCGTACAGAATCTTAGTCACGAAGCGTAGCGAGGGCGAAAGTGCGTGTCTCCCCAACAGTCCCCGGCTTACGTACCGACCTACGATCGATGCGCAAAAGTTGCGCACAAAAAACGCGCACCTAATCCCTTGTTTGTGAAAAATGCTTGAAAACAAAAGTTAAAAAATGTCGAAATTGCACATTGACATAATTATAATACTGTAATATACTAAGTCTAGAACAAACGGTTGCGCGAAAAACGCACCTAAGAAATAAATTAAATTACAAGCAAATGGAGGAAACAACGGATGGACAAATTTATTGTTAACATCATTCACCGCCCTGAGATGGTGCCTGAGTACTCAGCAACAGTGACAGGACAGGGAAAAGAAGAGGATATTGGAGATAAGAAGCTTATTACAGAGTCACTCGACATCTTCAAGACACAGCAGAGACTTGCACATGAGGCGGGACTCAAAACTACAATCCAGATGACATATGCTTCACTTTTTAATGATGAGGCAGTAGAGCTTGCAAAGCAGGATCATGAGAAATACGGTGATGAGATAGCACTTTCACTCCTTGGACTTCCATGTGAGGAGTTTAGAGAGAAGTATAAGACAAAGGATTTCTGTATCTGGATGTTCTCGATGGAGGACAAGAAAGCTATCGTAAATGATGTTTTCGAGAAATTCCATGACAGATTCGGTTTCTATCCTGAGTCAACAGGCTCTTACTATATGGATGCAGACCTTACAAACTACATAAAAGAAAAATACCCAATGGTAAAATGTGCAGTTGCAACATGCTGGGAGGAGGGTCCTAAGGCATACCACACATGTAACAACTCATGGTACACACTCTTTGACGGAGGCCCATGGGCACCATGGATTCCATCAAAGCAGAACACACATGCGCCGGCAGCAAATAAGGAAGAGGATAGCGGAATCGTAGCAATTCCACATCTCTCACGTGACCTTATTGCATGCTATGACGGAAACGGCTCAAACTTCGGAACACATCCACAGAACGTGCTTCGTGGAATGATTTATGATACAAAGACATGGGAGTATCCATATCTTTACAACCTCATCGACCAGTACAGAGACCTTGCAAAATACAATAACGGATATTCATACAACATGATGTTCGTAGGACCTGGCTGGATGAACAAGATGGGACGCTGGGAGCAGCCATATGAGCTTCTCTTAAAGTCATACACAGACGGCTGTAATTACTATGGCAAGTTAAAGAAAGAGGGTAAGCTCATCGACATGACAATGTCAGAGTTCGCTGATTACTTCAGAGAGAAGAAGGGTGTCAACGCAGGTAACTACAATGAGCCTGAGTGTGCACCATGGAGAGATATCCTTTACGGCTCAGACAAGCAGCTCTTCTGGTACTGTGACCCATACATGAGAGCATGCGTAAACATGGATCAGGGTGGAGCAATCGTAGACCTTCGTCCATACGTTGCAAAGCTTGAGTGGCCGGTAGGAATCGGAACAAAGCATGTACAGGATGCATCTTATCCATTCCTTATTCAGGAGAAATATAGAGCAGGATACTTTACACACTATGCAGGAGCTGGAACAGTAAGAAGTGCCAAGCTTTCACACAACGGTGAGGAGGTTGACCTGTGTCTCTGTCCTACACACAGCCATTTTTCAGAGGAAGTTATTGATGGCAAGAAGACAAGAATCCTTACACTTGATCCTGTAGATATTGAGTTTTATGATGTTAAGCTTACTCTTCAGACAAAGGAATACTTTGAGGAGGGCTCATCAAACATCAAGATTGAGCGTAATATCCTTAGCATGAGTGATCCAAATGCAGAGGTTTATCTCGATGAGTACATCACAGCATGCTACGGAACAACAGAGTATCCTGAGGATATGACAGGCATCACACTTACATGTGAGGGAGAAAACCCACAGAGCATCAATTATGAGTACAAGTGTCGTGATGCAAAGGTTGACGGAGCAACTGCAGTAAGCGCAGTAATTCCTGCAATTCAGACAAAGGTTTCGCTCACACCATCTGCAAAGGCAGAGGGATACATTGAGGAAGGATATGCATTCTCTCCAATGTTCAAGCTTGGTTACAAGAAACAGATTAAAGACAAGGAGGTATTTGCAACATGGCTCAACTTGGAAAAGGCAAATTAAACTACAGATGTCCTATATGTTTTATGAGGGATCTCGATATTGATATGTTCTATAATAAGGAAACAGGTATTTATAGCTGCATCCGCTGTCAGTTCAGAGGTACAGAGGAAGAGGTACTTCAGGGCAACGAGGATGTCCGCAAGAAGTACAAGGCTATGTACAAGAGATTCGACAAGTTCGATTTTGATTAAAGTAGTGATTGGTACGCTGCTGCTATAATAGCAGCAGCGTGTTTTGCATTTCGCTACAAAGGAGAGTATATATGGCGAAAAGAAAAAAAGACACGATGGAATTCAGATTCTATGAGCTGCCACAGGGAGAGTCGGCACTCGTACTGTGCGGAGAATCATGGAAGAGAGTGTATGGTCATGAGGAATTTCACCTGCATTTCCATAATCTGCTTGAAATCGGCATCTGCCGAGAGGGAGATGGAAATATGTATCTGGATGAGGATATTTACCAGTATCATGACGGCGATATCACATTTATACCTGAGAATTTTCCGCATGTTACAGTCAGCTATGGTGAGGTGGTGAATTTCTGGGAGTATATTTTTATTGACATACGTTCTGTGATAGAAGAGATGTTCCCAAACAATACAGCATTCCAGAATGAGGCAGTTACGACTATATCAAAAAAAGCGTTTATGACTAACGTGTATCAGAGCCCGGCTATGGCTGAGTATATAAATGCCATAATCAGGGAAACCCGTGAACACAAGATTTATTGCCAAAGGACGGTAAAGCTCCTTGTGCAGGGAATTGTAATAGAGCTGCTGCGTAGGTATGATGAGCTTCCGGAGGAGGATAATAATATCGTAAAGGGTACCAATATGTCACAGATAGCCACAGCACTTGACTACATGAATAAGCATTACAGCGAATCGATAAAGGCAGGGGAGCTTTCGGAACTATGCAACATGAGCGAGACTCATTTCAGGAGACTGTTTGAATCATACATCAATATGCCGCCTATGGAGTATCTGAATCTGATAAGAGTACAGAAGGCGTGCGAGCTTATGAAAAAAACAAATGAGCCTATGGAGCTTATTGCACAAAAGTGTGGATTCACAACCCAGTCAACTTTTAACCGTAATTTCCGCAAATTTTTGGACACTTCGCCATATCAGTGGAAGATAAATCCTGAAAATTATGAGCATAAACTGTTGAATTTTAGGATATCTGCACTAAAGGGATGGTAGAAAATACATGCCTTCGTCTTATAAGAGGACTTTGTGTTTAAAACAGACATGTATCAAATAATAAATACAGTAGATAGGAGTGTAAAAATATGAGTAATTTTGATTCAAATATCATTAAAAATCCGGAAATATTTGAGCAGAACAGACTTGCGGCTCATTCGGATCATGTGTGCTATAAAAATGAACTGGAGAAAATTAAAGGAAAATCAAGCCTGAGATATGATATGAACGGCTTATGGAAGTTTGCATATGCAAAGAATCAGTCCCTGGCTCCTTGTGGCTTTGAGGCAGCTGACTATGATTGCAAAGGCTGGGATGAAATCAGGGTTCCGGCACATATCCAGATGGAAGGCTATGACGTGCCAATCTATACGAATACCACATATCCGTGGGAGGCTGATGAGTCTATAAAGCCGGGCGAGGTACCTGAGATTTTTAATCCGGTTGCAAGCTATGTGAAGTATTTCACAATTCCTGAGAATATGAAGAACAAGAGGGTGTGTATTTCGTTCCAGGGAGTGGAGAGCGGTTTTGCACTCTGGCTGAATGGACACTATGTCGGCTACAGTGAGGACACATTTGATCCGTCTGATTTCGAGCTGACTGATTATATTGTCGAGGGTGAGAACAAGCTTGCGGTCAGGGTATGGAAATGGACATCAAGCAGCTGGTGTGAGGATCAGGATTTTTACAGATTTTCAGGCATTTTCAGAGATGTATTTTTGTATGCTGTTCCTTGTGCACATGTGGAGGATCTGTCAGTTGTTCCTACACTTAATGATACCTTTGACGAGGGCACACTTAGTGTGTCAATAAAGGCAGATGGTGATGGTATTGCAAGTGTAAAGCTTTATGAGCTGGGCGATTTGTCTGTGGAAAAATATGACAGGGCAAAACTTTTATTGGAAGAGTTTGATATAGAGCTTAGGAATAAGGAAATTTGCGAGGGCTCATGTAATGTGAAAAATCCTCTGTTATGGAGCGCTGAAAAGCCGAATCTGTATGAGGTTAAAATTATAGTTAAAGATACGCATGGAAATGAGACCGAGTTTATCAGCCAGCTGGCAGGCTTCAGAAGATTTGAGATGGTAGACGGACTCATGAAGCTAAACGGTAAGCGTATTGTATTTAAGGGTGTAAACCGCCATGAGTTCAGCTCAATAACAGGCCGTGTGCCAAACCGTGATGAGGTGATAAAGGATATTGTCACAATGAAAAAGAACAATATCAATGCTATAAGAACAAGCCATTATCCTGATGATTCCATGCTCTATAAGCTTTGCGATATTTATGGAATTTATATGATAGCTGAGAACAATCTTGAGAGTCATGGCACATGGGAGGCATATAATAAGGGCTATGTTGACCTTGACTTTGTTGTGCCAAAGGACAAGCCACAGTGGAGAGAAATGATGCTGGACCGTGCCAACTCATGCTATCAGAGGGATAAAAATCATCCGGCAATCCTTATCTGGTCATGCGGCAATGAGTCGTTTGGCGGCAAGACCATATATGAGATGTCACAGCTTTTCAGACAGCTTGATAAGCATCGTCTGGTTCATTATGAGGGAGTATTTAGCGATAGAAGCTATAATGACACAAGCGACATGGAAAGCCAGATGTATACTCCGGCTGCAGGCATTGAAAAATTCCTGGCAGAGCATCCTGAGAAACCGTTTATCTGCTGCGAATATACACATGCAATGGGAAATTCCTGCGGTGCTATGCACAAATATACAGAGCTTACAGACCGCGAGCCTAGATATCAGGGCGGATTTATCTGGGATTATATTGACCAGTCAATCTACAAAAAGGACAGATACGGCAAGTGGTTCCTCACATATGGCGGAGATTTCGGCGACAGGCCTACAGATGGAGATTTCAGCGGAAACGGCATCTGTTATGGCGGAGAGAGAGAGGCTTCTCCAAAGATGCAGGAGGTGAAGTTTAATTATCAGAATATATCGGTTGATTTTGACAGCGACTACATCTTTACAGTCACAAACAAAAATCTCTTTGTAAATACATCGGTTTTTGATGCTTTTGCCATTCTTCTTGCAGACGGTGAGGAGGTTTACAGGACAAAGCTTCAGATATCTGTTCCACCGATGGATAGGGCAAGCTATGAGGTGCCGGTGACTCTTAAAAATTCCATGATAGATGTGGAAAAAGAGTACTGTATTGTCGTATCATTTGTATTGAAGGAAAACACCATCTGGGAAAAGGCAGGATATGAGATTGCATTCGGACAGCATATGATAAAGAAGCCTGTAAGTGAGTATTCATGCGACAAATCAGTTGAGCTTGTTGTTGGAAACGGAAATATCCTTGTAAGAGGTGAGAACTTCAAGGCACTTTTCTCAAGAATGAATCTGGGAATGGTTTCATATGTATATGGTGGCGTCGAGATGCTTCCAAATACTATTCCACTGCCGAATTTCTGGAGAACACCTACCAACAATGATTCCGGCAACATGATGCCACAGCGCTATGCACAGTGGAAGATTGCCAGCATGTATGTGACCACCAGACAGGATCAGCGCTTTGCAGATACATCACCAAGGGTAGAAAAAAATGATAACAATATCGCCATCACATACACTTATTTCATGCCTACCACACCGCAGAGTTCATGCGAGGTGACATACAGAGTGTTTGGTGATGGAACAATAGAGACAACTCTGTCATATGACCCTGTAAAGGAACTTGGCGATATGCCGGAGTTTGGCATGATGTTCAAGCTGGATGCCGATTATGATACAGTGAAATGGTACGGACTCGGACCACAGGAGACATACGAGGACAGACAGCATGGCGGAAAGTATGGTGTATACGAGAATAAAGTGGCAGACAACATTGCCGAGTACCTCGTTCCGCAGGAGAGCGGCAACAAGTGCAGAGTAAGATATGCAAAGGTAATGGATAAGAAGGGCAGAGGCATGCTGTTCTTTGGTGATGAGCTTTCGTTCTCGGCACTGCCATATACACCACATGAGCTGGAAAATGCTGCACATCACTTTGAGCTTCCACCTGTACACTATACTGTTGTCCGTGTGGCAAAGAAGCAGATGGGTGTAGGCGGAGACGACAGCTGGGGCGCACATACTCATCCGGAGTATCTGCTTGATGCCTCAGAGAAAATGGAATTCACATTCTGTTTCCGTGGAATCTAGCATTTTAAGGTTGTAAGGAATATTATTACGCATTTTGAGAGCAGGGACTATTACTGGGACTGCTCTCATGGTGTAAATAAATGATATAAGGATAAATGATATAAGAATTAAGGAGAATTAAAATGTCAAAATTTATTAAGGGTATGGATTTATCAACCTTGCTCGAGCTGGAACGCTGCGGAGCAAAATACTACGAGGATGGAAAGGAGAAGGATATTCTTGACATCATGAAGGAGCATGATGTTGATACAATCCGTCTTCGTCTGTGGAACGACCCAAAATCAGAGGAGGGTGAGCCTTACGGTGCGGGTAACAATGACCTGGCTGAGACTATCGCTATCGGAAAAAAGGTTACAGATGCAGGCTTTGGAGTGCTTTTGAATTTCCACTACAGTGATTTCTGGGCAGACCCGGGAAAGCAGATTAAGCCAAAGGCATGGAAAGATTTCGGTGTGGACGAGCTGGAGCAGGCTGTATATGATTTTACACTTGAAAATCTGACAAAGATTATTGAGGCAGGTGTAAATGTCACAATGATTCAGGTAGGTAATGAGCTTTCAAACGGACTTTTGTGGCCTGAGGGAAAGGTACCTGACTACGATAATATAGCAAAATTTGTGAATGCCGGAATACGTGCCTGCCGCAAGGTAAATGCTGATATTCCGATTATGATTCACCTTGATAATGGTGGAAACAATGAGCTTTATGTCAGATGGTTTACAAACTTCATCGAAAGAGGAGAGGAGTTTGAGTATATCGGATTGTCATACTATCCTTTCTGGCACGGCTCGCTCGATCAGCTTGAGTTCAATATGAACGATATTGCAAAGCGTTTCAATAAGGACCTTATCATCGCTGAGGTATCCATGGGCTTTACAATGGACAGCTACCAGGAGTACGAGAAGCTTGCTGATTCTGAGCGCAAGGGTTATGCGACAAAACCGGAGCTTGTTGAGAAGATAGATTATCCTATGACTATTGAGGGACAGGCTGACTTTACAAAGGATTTCTTAAACAGAGTGGCAAATGTTGTGGATGACCACGGAAAAGGATTTTTCTGGTGGGAGCCTGCGTGGATTCCTGTACCGGGCTCAGGCTGGGCTACACCTGCTTCACTTAAGTACATGAATGATCCGGGACCATGCGGCAATGAGTGGGCAAACCAGGCACTCTTTGACTATGATGGAAATGTGCTGCCGGCACTTGATGTTATTAAAAATTTTAAAAAATAAAATAATAACATATGTAATTTTGTTGCATGATTTGATTTGTTATGTTGCATTTTCAGTCGGATGTATTGCAATGTAAAAATGTGCAGTTATAATAGAGTTATAAAGAAAAAACGAATTATTTTAACTATCAATTTAACGCAAATACAATCAGCAAAGGAGAAGAAAAAATGATACAGCAGAACGTATTAGACAAATTCAAGGAGCTTTTTGGAGCAGATGGGGATATCAGAGTATATTTTGCTCCGGGACGTGTAAATCTGATCGGTGAGCATACTGACTACAATGGAGGACATGTGTTCCCTTGTGCACTGACCATCGGTACATATATGGCAGCAAGAAAGCGCGACGACAGGAAGCTTCGTTTCTACTCTATGAATTTTGACAATCTGGGGGTGGTTGAGTCATCACTTGATGAGTTTACACCTGATCCGGACGGACTTTGGATAAACTATCCAATGGGCGTTATGTGGGCTTTCGAGGGACGCGGAATGAAGCTTGAAAGCGGTCTTGATATTGTTTTATTCGGAAATATTCCAAACGGCTCAGGACTTTCTTCATCGGCATCTCTTGAGGTGGTTACAGGATATATGTTAAAGGATATTTACGGCTTTGACGTGACAAATCAGGATATTGCACTTATCGGTCAGTATTCAGAGAACAACTACAACGGCTGTAACTGCGGTATCATGGATCAGTTTGCATCTGCAATGGGCAAAAAGGACAATGCAATTTTCCTTGACTGCAATACTCTTGATTTTGAGTATGCACCAATCGTTTTGGACGGTGCAAAGATCGTGGTTACAAACAGCATGGTTAAGCACAGCCTTGTAACAAGTGCTTACAATGACAGAAGAAATGAGAGTGCACAGGCTCTTAAGGATTTACAGACAGTATGTGACATCAAGACTCTCGGTGACCTGACAGATGAAGAGTTCGAGGCTCATAAGGATGCGATTAAGGATGAGGTTGCACGTAAGAGAGGCAAGCATGCGGTTTATGAGAACCAGCGTACCATCAAGGCTGTTAAGGCACTGAAGGAAAATGATATCGAGACATTTGGAAAGCTTATGAATGCTTCACATGTATCACTTCGTGATGATTATGAGACATCATGTCCTGAGGTTGACGTACTTGTTGATGAGGCATGGAAGATTCCGGGTGTTATCGGATCACGAATCACAGGCGGCGGCTTTGGAGGCTGCACAGTCAGCATAGTAAAGGACGAGGCTATTGATCAGTTTAAGGCAAACCTGACAAAGGCCTATGAAGAGAAGGTTGGAAAGACACCTGAGTTTTATGTTGTTTCAATCGGAGACGGACCTAGCCGTCTGGCATAAAATTAGCAATATGAAATAACAGTAACGGATAAACAGGTTTTTCCCGACAATGATTAAGGAGCATGACATGATTCAGGAGAGAATATTAGAATTAGTAAAATATGGTCTTACAACAGGACTTGTTGACCCTGCTGATGAGGTATACACAGTAAACAGACTTCTCGAGGTACTCGGAGTGGACGATATTGAGGATGAGACATTTGAAAAGGTAGAGGCTCAGCCTGCATGGACACAGGAAGAGGCAGAGGAGAAGCTTGAGGGTATACTCGAGGATATGATGACATACGCATATGACAATGGCATCATGAAAGAAAACAGCATTGTATACAAGGATCTTTTTGATACAAAGCTGATGGGCTGCCTTGTAAATGCACCAAGCGTGATCAGAGCTCGCTTTAAGGATTTATACGACAATGAGTCTTCACTTGCGGCAACCGATTATTTTTACAAATTAAGCTGTGACAGCAATTATATCAGAAGACAGCGCATAAAGAAGGATATGAAATGGACCACAGACACAGAGTATGGCACACTTGATGTGACAATCAATCTCTCAAAGCCTGAGAAGGATCCAAAGGCAATTGCTGCCGCTAAAAATGCAAAGCAGAGTGCATATCCAAAGTGCCAGCTTTGTAAGGAAAATGAGGGCTATGCAGGCCGCGTAAACCATCCTGCAAGAGAAAACCACAGAATTATCCCTGTTACAATAAACAACAGCCAGTGGTTTTTCCAGTACTCACCATATGTATACTACAATGAGCACTGTATCGTGTTCAATTCAAAGCATACACCGATGAAAATCGAGCGTGCCACATTTGGAAAGCTGCTTGATTTTGTAACACAGTTTCCACATTATTTTGTAGGCTCAAATGCAGATCTGCCAATCGTTGGAGGCTCTATCCTAAGTCATGATCATTTCCAGGGCGGACACTATACCTTCGCTATGGCAAAGGCTCCGATAGAGAAAGAAATCACATTCAAGGGCTACGAGGATGTCGAGGCAGGTATCGTAAAATGGCCTATGTCTGTTATCAGAATCAAGTCAGCAGACAGGGATAAGCTTATTGACCTTGCAGATAAGATTCTTCTTGCATGGAGAGGCTATACAGATGAAGAAGCATTTATTTTTGCAGAGACAGATGGAGAGCCACACAACACTATCACACCTATAGCAAGACGTCGTGACGGAGACTATGAGCTTGATCTTGTGCTCAGAAACAATATCACCACAGAGGAGCATCCGCTAGGCGTATATCATCCGCATGCCCACCTTCATCACATAAAGAAGGAGAATATCGGACTTATCGAGGTAATGGGACTTGCAGTGCTTCCGGCCAGATTAAAAGGTGAGATGGCAGAGCTTAGGGATGCAATCCTTACAGGAAAGGATCTGCATTCGACTGAGACTCTTGCATCACATGCTGACTGGGCTCTTAAGTTTATGTCTAAGTATGATAAGATTGATGAGTCTAATATTGATGGTATCATCAATGAGGAGATTGGACTTGTATTTAAAGAAGTGCTTGAGTGTGCAGGAGTGTACAAGTGCACTGATGAGGGACGTGCAGCATTCCAAAAATTTATAGATGCGGTAAATGCATAAGATTTTCAATTATCTTTTTATAATGCGGAAAGCACCGGCGAACCATACTATATATTTCGCAAGTACTACGGCAGCTAAGAAGCAGTAAGAATTATGATTTAGGGTGTTTAGACCATGACACAACCGGCTTTTATGCGCCGTCCATGGCGCATAACGCCTTGCCCCAGCGTCCATGCTGGGGCATTGTTGTAGGTGGACATAATTCTAACTGCTTCTAAGCTGCTTCGTAAAGCTCAATATATAGTATGTTCGCCGGTGCTTTCCTTAGGTTGTGAAATAAATTAATTTTTAAATACACTATTAAATACATCATTGGTAATGACTTTTTACTAAAGACTTGTAACTTGACTAGATTTTGCTTTCTGCAATTTATGCAGGCAGTGGATGAATGCAGGCACCAGGAAGGCATCTGCGAGAATCCATGCGAGTGGGCTTGCAAAGCAGGCGGCAGAAAAGCCGAATATCGGTACAAATACAAGTCCGATGAGCGAACGCGCAATCATTTCTGCTACTCCTGCAAACATCGCAAAGCCGGAAAAACCCATGCCCTGTATGGTGAAACGGACTGTGTTTACCAGAACGAGCGGGATGTAGAAAAATGCATTTATCAGCAGAAACTGATGAGCCTGTGCGACAACCTCTGTTTCGCTTGGTGATACAAACAGGTAAATCAGATAGTTGGCTATAAACAGCAGTGCCACAAAAATCAAAACCGAATAGACCGATCCTATAACTGAGGCTGAAATAAGCCCCTTCTTTACACGTTCAAATTTGGCTGCGCCGACATTTTGTCCACTGTAGGTGGCCATTGTGGAGCCGAGTGCGTCAAATGGACACACCATAAACATTGAAATACGGCTTGCAGCGGTCATTGAGGCAACTGCGATGGAGCCTAAGCCGTTTACGGCAGTCTGCAGTATGACGCTGCCTATAGCGGTTATCGAATACTGAAAGCCCATAGGAAGTCCCATGACCATCAGATTTCTGACATATGAAGAGTCAAGCTCCAAATCATTTCTGCTTACATGCAGCAGAGGTACATTTTTTGCTATGTAAATGATGCACAGCACTCCTGATACACCCTGTGACAGTACGGTTGCAAAAGCCGCTCCAAACACGCCCATGTTAAATACCAGAATGAAAAGTAAATCAAGACCGATATTTAGAACAGCCGCGATTATAAGGAAAATAACAGGTATGACCGAGTTGCCGAGAGATCTCAGATATCCTGACAGCAGATTGTACAGTATTGTGGCAGGAATGCCTGCAAATATGACAATCAGATACTGGTAGGCGAGGTCGTAAATGTCGCCTGGCGTATTCATCCAGGTCAGAATGTGACCGCAGAGAAGCACAGTGAGTGCCGTCATGATTATTGCGATAATTACAGACACAATCCCTGCATTTCCTACATATTTTTTAAGTCCTTTTTCATCCTTGGCACCAAAGCGCTGGGCTATTGGAAGTGAAAAGCCGGCACACACACCCTGGCAGAAGCCAATGATGAGAAAGCAGATGCTTCCGGTAGAGCCGACTGCGGCTAAGGCCGAAACACTTAGAAAACGACCGACGATTATTGTATCCATAAGGCTGTAAACCTGCTGGAAAAGCATTCCGAGAAGCAACGGAAGGGAAAAGCCCAGAATGAGCCCGGTAGGAGAACCTACAGTGAGATCCTTTGAATTATTTTTAGTCATTATTTATAATCCCCCTTGATTAAAAATAGATAAAAATATATATAAAAAATAGTGATTAAGTGTAATATACAACCTTTACAAACATAAGTAAATGAGGTAAAGTTAAATTGTTAGCATTTTTTTGGGTGCATATTTTATAGTGAATAAAAACGCTGATTTTATGTTTGATATCATGTTTTTTCAGAGAAGAAAATTGAATAATCAGTAATATGTATGGGCTGACATATAATTAAATTTGGAGGAAAAGAATGAGAGACTGGGAAAATAACATTCGAAAGGTTGTACCTTATACACCGGGAGAACAGCCAAAGAATACCTGTGTTATTAAGTTAAATACAAATGAGAATCCATATCCGCCAGCGCCGGGAGTGAAGGAGGTTTTAAGTAATTTCAATACAGATGATTTAAGACTGTATCCTGACCCAAGGGTTGATAAGCTGGTAAATGCAATTGCGGATTTCTATAAGATAGACAGCTCGAAGGTGTTTGTCGGAGTTGGCTCTGATGATGTACTTGCCATGATTTTCATGACATTTTTCAATTCGAAAAAACCTGTACTGTTTCCTGATATCACATATTCATTTTATGATGTGTGGGCAGATATGCTTCGAATCCCTTATGAGCAGCTTCCATTGTCTGATGATTTTTCAATAGTACCGTCAGATTACTATAAGGCAAACGGCGGAGTAGTATTTCCAAACCCTAATGCCCCGACAGGAAAGCTTATGCCTCTTGATGAGATAGAGGACATAATAGAGCATAATCAGGATGTAATTGTCGTAGTAGATGAGGCATATGTGGATTTTGGCGGGGAGAGTGCGCTTCCACTCATTGACAAATATGATAATGTCATCGTGGTACAGACATTCTCGAAATCTCGCTCGCTGGCAGGCTCAAGAGTTGGTTTTGCAATGGCAAGTCCTGTGCTTATCAAGTATCTGAATGATGTGAAATATTCGTTCAATTCATATACCATGGACAGAATCACAATCGAAGCAGCTACAGCAGCGGTAAAAGACAGAGCATACTTTGAAGAGACCACAGCAAAGGTCATAAAGACACGTGAGTGGACAAAGACAGAGCTTAAGAGACTTGGCTTTACATTCTGTGACTCAAAGAGCAACTTTATATTTGCAAAGCCTGCAAATGTTTCTGCAACAAAGCTTTTTGAGGACCTTAAGGCAGACAATATATTTGTCAGACATTTCAGCTCACCTGAGCGAATCAACGACTATCTGCGAATATCCATAGGAACTGATGAGCAGATGCATACACTAATTAAATTTTTGGAGAATTATTCATGTTAAAAAAATATATTTACATCTTTTTAATTTCAATGGTACCACTTATTGAACTCAGAGGAGCAGTTCCGGTTTCACAGGTGATGGGGCTGCCGATAGTGCCATCATTTATCGTTTGTATCATTGCAAATATGCTTCCGGTACCAATTATTTATCTTTTTGCAAGAAAGGTTCTCATCTGGGGAGCAGACAAACCAATTATTGGAAGGTTCTTCAGCTTCTGCCTTGAAAAAGGAGAGAAGGGTGGTAAGAAGCTTCAGGCAAAGGCCGGAAGAGGTCTGTTTGTTGCACTTTTACTTTTCGTAGGTATCCCACTTCCGGGAACAGGTGCATGGACAGGAACACTTGCGGCAAGTATCCTTGATATGGATTTCAAGTCAACAGTTGCCGCTGTCATGCTTGGAGTACTGCTTGCCGGCATGATTATGATGATAGTAAGTCTGGCGGGCGTGTCTATATTCCTGTAGAATTTATGGGGAGCTTTCTTCGTCCTTTGTTGAACAGTACAAATCCGGCCACCAGTGAAACAATTGTAACCACAATCACAACCACAAAGACCACTACACTATTACCGGGATCAGGGAAAAATCCTGAAAGTGTGCCCCAAAGGTTGAAAAGCAGATGAAGCCCCATAGAGTAGTAAATAGAGCCACCGCGTTCGCACACATATCCGAGCACTATGCCAAGTGCAAAGGCATATATGCCCTGAATCCAGTTGAGATGGAACAGTCCGAAAAGTGCAGCCTGCATCAGATTGGCAAGAGCAAATGGCAAAGCCTTTCTGGCACAGCGCATGGTTACACCGCGGAATATAAGCTCCTCACAGATTGGCGCCAGTATTACAGAATAAAGTACTGTCACAAAGGTGGTATCTGTGATGCCTGATGTCTCAAAAAGCTCGTTGTACTGCTGCAGCCAGTCGGGACGGATGTAGCCGGTTAAGTTAGCGATGAAATTGGCAGCAAACTGTGTACCCGGCACGAGTATGACGATTGCCACAATCATCATGGGATTGAAGGTTTTCTTAGGGGATGGAAGAAAATTACCTTCGTATCTGGCATAGTACCACATGCCAAAAATCGCAATGGTAATGAGTGCATAGATGACCATAATCATCATGTTAAAATTTACAGAGGTAAATGTCTTTTCAAGGCGGTCCGATACGTTTGCAGACGGAAAAGCAAGCTTTCCGACAAAACCCTGTCCAAACACTCCCATGCCCATCATAAAGAATAAGGCGATAGTCTGAATTGCCTCAACTGCAAGCAGTGGGACAAATGTGTAAAAGAAATATCCTACTTTTTTCATTTTCAATTTACTCCATTCTGATTTATTAGGCGATAGTAACATTAGTATAACATATCATAATTTAATTGCAAGAAAGCTGTTTACTTTAAAACTTTAATATGTTAAAATTAAAAGTAAATAAATCGCATGAAAAAGGAGAACACGATGAGCAAGAATCTAAAAACAGAAGCAGTAGACCATTTGTTTGATGCTATTTTGTGTCTCAAGGATAGAGCAGAGTGTTATACATTTTTTGAGGATGTTTGTACTGTAAATGAGCTTTTTTCTCTATCACAGAGATTTGAAGTGGCAAAGATGCTTAGAGAGCAGAAGACATATCTTGATATAGCAGAAAAGACCGGGGCTTCCACAGCCACAATCAGCCGTGTGAACAGATCATTAAACTACGGCAACGATGGATATGATATGGTTTTTTCACGCATGGAGGATGGCTCTGACAAAGAGGATTAGTTTATCATAGGGGAAAAGAAAAACAGGCTCATTAATTTGAGCCTGTTTTTTTACTTTCCTTTCCTGAATGTGTATTTTCATGGGAAGAAGCCTCTTTTTCTTCATTTAGATTGTCAATCATGCGCTCAATCAGCATTTTCTTGATGTAGACATCAAAGCTCAGCATGCAGATAAAGCTGAATGTGTGAAGAAATTTCTGATCCTCATCAGGAAAATTCTCAAATGTTTCACCGGCAATCTTGTATTTCTTGCCGAGATCCTTTAGGAGCTTTTGCGATTCCTCCGCCTCTAAGCTGAAAACCTCAGTATAGACATCCTGCATCGTAAATCCGTCATCATTGCCGAAATACTTCTCGGTAAGCGGATTAAGAATTGAGCGGATATCGTTGATGCTCAATATATTTTTGAAATAATATATAAAAAGCAGTGTGAGCACATGCTCCTTAGAATACTTTTTCTTGTCCGGAGAAGGGAGCAGATTGTTTTTGGCATAGTTGTTTATCATTGTCTTGGTAAGGATTTTGTCGCTTTCATAGCGCTTTGATGCAGCGAGCTGCTCGTCCATGAAGGTTGTGACCTGATCCATGTACAGATCAATATTTGGTATATCCTCCGGCTTTATGTAATCTATTGATTTAAGCTGCTTTAATAATTCTGATAAAAATTCTTTAACGTCATTCTCCATATCATCACCTCAGGCTTTTATTATATAGTATTGAAAACTATATGACAAGTTTTTTTTGAATTTTCTCATATTGGGTTGTACAAAACATATGTTTGTGGTATGCTGTAGATAAATTATTTTTTTATTTATGGTTTGTGTGCCTGTAATAAGACTGGAGAATTGAGAGGAAAACAGATGAACTTAGATATGTTGAATGAACAGCAGAGGGAGGCCGTTTTGACCACAGAGGGACCGCTTCTTATTTTAGCGGGGGCAGGCAGTGGCAAGACCAGGGTTCTTACATACAGGACTGCCTACCTGATAGATGAGTGTGGCGTCAATCCTTACAATATCATGGCAATCACCTTTACAAACAAGGCTGCGGGAGAGATGCGTGAGCGAATTGATGATATGGTGGGCTATGGTTCGGAAAGCATATGGGTTTCTACATTCCATTCGACATGTGTGCGTATACTGCGCAGGTATATTGACAGGCTGGGATATGACACAAATTTTACCATATATGATGCTGACGACCAGAAGGCTCTGATGAAGGACATCTGCAAGCGTCTTGAGATAGATACCAAGATGTATAAGGAAAAGATGTTTTTAAATGTCATTTCATCTGCAAAGGATGAGATGATTGATCCGATAGAGTTTGAAAACCGCTTCACAGGTGACTTCGTGAAGCGCAAGCAGGCACTTGTATACAAGGAGTATCAGAATGCCCTAAAGCAGAATAATGCACTCGATTTTGATGATTTGCTTGTGAAGACGGTTGAGCTTTTTAAGCTGGATAAAGAGGTGCTGGATTACTATCAGGAGCGCTTCAGATATATCATGGTGGATGAGTATCAGGATACAAACACCGTGCAGTTTGAGCTTATCAGGCTTCTTGCCATGAAGTATAAGAATCTGTGTGTGGTGGGTGATGATGATCAGTCCATTTACAAGTTCAGAGGTGCCAATATCTACAATATCTTAAACTTCGAGAAGCATTTTGAAGATGCAAAGGTCATAAAGCTTGAGCAGAATTACAGGTCTACCCAGAATATCCTGGATGCCGCCAACAGCGTTATTTCCAACAACGTGGGTAGAAAGGACAAGCGCCTTTGGACTGACAACGGAGCCGGAGACAGGATTACATTTGAACAGCTTGAGAGTGGCTTTGAGGAAGCGGATTATGTGGCACGTTCGATAGCGAGACTCGTGAGAAAGGGTGAGGCGCGCTATAAGGACTGTGCTGTGCTTTACCGAACCAACGCACAGTCGCGTCTCTTCGAGGAGAAATTTATTGCTGCAAACATACCATACAAGATTGTCGGCGGCGTGAATTTCTATGCCAGAAAAGAGATAAAGGATATCCTTGCATATTTAAAGACTATTGACAATGGCCATGATGACCTTGCGGTAAAGCGAATAATAAATGTGCCAAAGCGCGGCATCGGAGCTACAAGCATCAATAAGGTGACAGACTATGCTCTTGAGAAGGGGATAGATTTCTATACGGCACTGCGATATGTCGATGAGGTGCCGGGCATGGCGAGGTCAGCAGGCAAGATAAAGCCGTTTGTGATGTTTATACAGTCACTTCGTGCGAGAGCTGAGATGGATTCGGTTTCGCAGCTCATACAGGCAATAATCGATGAGACCGGCTATGTCGATGAGCTGAAGGCAGAGGGCACGGATGAGGCAGAGCAGCGTATTGAGAATATTGATGAGCTTATAAACAAGGCTGTTGATTACGAGCAAGGGGAGGAGAATCCTACTCTCAGTGGCTTTTTGGAGGAGGTAGCGCTTGTAGCCGATATAGACGGTCTTGACGAAAACAGTGACTATGTTGTTCTTATGACTCTGCACAGTGCTAAGGGACTTGAGTTTCCGAATGTGTATCTGGCAGGTATGGAGGATGGTCTTTTCCCAAGCTATATGTCAATCACGAGTGATGATGCGACAAGCGAGATAGAGGAGGAAAGGCGTCTTGCTTATGTTGGCATCACGAGAGCCAAGGAGCATCTGACTATTACATCGGCGCGTATGCGCATGGTGCGTGGAGAGACACAGTTCAACAAGGTATCGCGATTTGTGAAAGAGATTCCGCGTGAGCTTATGTCAGGTGAGGTCTATGAGCCAAAGCGCCGTGATGATGACATTGAAAGAAATTCGCAGAGCACGTACAGAAAGGCTAAGGAGGCCTTCAAAAAGACACCTACATACGGCACAGAGTATGCGACCACCTTTAATACACAGCGTACAAGGACACCTGTATATACACCTGTGAGCAACCAGAAGTCATTTGCCAGTGCCAATACCACCGGCGGCCTTTCATATAAGGTAGGAGACAGAGTATCGCACATCAAGTTTGGTGCGGGCGAGGTCATGGCAATTGTAGAAGGCGGCAGGGATTATGAGGTCACTGTGGACTTTGACAAGGCCGGTACCAAAAAGATGTTTGCTTCATTTGCCAAATTGAAAAAAATTGACTAAAATTATTGTAATTTTTATAGGAAAATTGGATATAATATGCTATAATGGATTTAACAAATAGCATTTGACAATTACTTTTGGAAAAGGAGCGGATTGAATTATGAGTAAAGTTGAAGAATTATTAAAGGACAACAAGCTTGCAGAGAAGCTCAGCATGGCAAAGCTTAATGACCTTCTCAAAAAAGAAGAGGAAGACAAGAAGCCTTCCAAGGCTGTTATCATATTTGCCATCATTGGTGTATTAGTTGCAGTGGCAGCAGCGGCATATGGTATCTACAGATTTTTTACACCGGATTATTTAGATGATTTCGATGATGAGTATGATGATGAATTCGATGATGATTTCTTCGAGGATGAAGACGATGATGATGCTGAAGAGGAAAAAGAGGCACCAAAGACTAAAGAAGAGAAATAATCGTTTTTAGATAATGGGGGCTACATATGTAGTCCTCATTTTTCTTTATGTGTGAAGCATGGCATTTGCAGTCAGGCATACAAAGGAATAATAAAGTATAAAGAGAGATAAGAATTACATGAAAAAAGGATTTAGAGGAACAGGAACCGTAGAAAGAGTAGACTTCCCAAACAAGGGAATAGCCGTTACAGATGACGGCGACAGAGTAATTGTGAAAAATACAATTCCGGGACAGAAGGTGGAATTTGTTGTAAATAAAGTAAAGCATCAAAGAGCAGAGGGCAGACTCATGGAGGTAATTGAGAAATCGCCTCTGGAGACAGAAGAGCCATGTCCTCACTTTGGAATGTGCGGGGGCTGTACATATCAGACAGTGCCTTACGAAAAGCAGCTTGATATGAAGCTTACCCAGGTGAAAAAGCTCATTTCGGATGCCATTGGCACTGAGGAAGAGTCAGGATATGAGTTTATAGGGATACATGGAAGTCCGAAAAAGAGTGAATACAGAAACAAGATGGAATTTTCCTTCGGTGATGAGTACAAGGATGGCCCGCTTGCGCTTGGCATGCACAAAAGAGGAAGCTTTTATGACCTTGTGACCGTATCGGACTGTCAGATAGTGGATGAGGATTTCAGGACAATATTAAAGGCAACACTTGATTATTTTTCAAAAAATAATATCCCGTATTTCCACAGAGCAACACACAAGGGCTATCTGCGGCATCTGCTTGTCAGAAAGGCAACAAAAACCGGTGAAATCATAGTCGACCTTGTCACTAGCACACAGACAGAGGGCTTCAATGAGGAGGAGCTGCTCGCAGGCTTTAGATATGCGCTTTTGACCAGGCAATATGGAGGCAGATTCAAGGGCGTTTTACACACAAAAAATGACAGCGTGGCAGATGTGGTCAAAAACGAGGGCACAGAGGTGCTCTACGGAGATTCATATTTCTACGAGGAGCTCTTAGGTCTGAAATTCAAAATCACACCATTCTCATTTTTCCAGACCAACTCACTCGGAGCGGAGGTGCTCTATGAGACAGCGAGAGAGTTTATCCTGGGAGATGACAGGGATTCGCTAAACGGTAAAACAGTCTACGATCTCTATAGCGGAACCGGCACCATCGCGCAGCTTATGGCACCGGTGTGTAAGGAAGTAGTAGGTGTCGAAATAGTTGAGGAGGCAGTTTGCGCAGCAAAGGAAAACGCTGCCCTTAATGGTCTTGATAACTGTAAATTTATCGCAGGTGATGTCCTCAAGGTGCTTGATGAGATAGAGGAAAAACCGGATTATATAATTCTTGATCCACCACGAGACGGTATCCATCCGAAGGCTATCGGGAAAATCATAGAGTATGGTGTTGAGAATATGGTTTATATTTCATGCAAACCAACAAGCCTGGCAAGGGATTTGCAGATATTTATGGACAGAGGGTATAGAGTGGAGAAGATATGCTGCGTGGATATGTTTCCGAATACTTATCACGTCGAAACAGTCTGTTTATTATCACGTAAATAAGCGGTTTTACAGGCTTTTATGAGTGGAGTTCAGTCTATTTGCCACCCATTTGCCACCGTAATTTTTAAAATCATCACTGAACAAAGAAAAGGGAGTGAACACGCTGAACAATCAGCGGATTCACTCCCACTATTTTTATTTATGAGGTTTTTGCTTGGGTGATTTTTTCAAAGAGATCAACAGAACGTTCAGCCATCTTTTCAGTATCATGCACGTAGGTCTGCAACGTGGTTTCTATATTGGTGTGTCCTAATCGTGTCTGAACATTCTTAACATCAGCACCGGATTCAATTAACAGTGTTGCGTGGGTGTGCCTTAAGCTATGATAATCAAAGGCAAGATGCATTTCATGGTGTATAACCCTACTGCAATACTTAAATGAATCAGTAGAAGTATATTGACCGTTTTCATCAACACACACCAACCTGATACGTTGTAGTGGACTTTCAACACATTTTTGAATAGGTACAATCCTGATCATGTCATTACCTTTTTCATCAGTTTCAATCTTTTTGACATGAATCGTGTAATATTCACCATACTTCATTTCATTCTTGAGTTGTTCAGCTTTTTCCTTTTTCAATGCCTGATATAGTGTTTCACCAAAAGGGACTTCACGAACAGAAGTAAATGTTTTTGGTGTAGTAAAGTACCAAGATGAACGCTGTTCTTTCTTACCTTTCTTTTCAACAACCTTTCTTACATCTGCCCCAAAGTTACGCTTTACAATCTGTTTGTTGACGCTGATGGTGCGGTTATCGAGGTCTATATCATCCCAAGTCAGAGCAAAAGTTTCAGAGATACGCAAACCAGTATAAAAACCGATCATAAGCGGAATATGATAACGGGAATCAGGCGGGAAACGGTCAATGATTCGCTGCCATTCGTCCAAGGTCAAAATGATGCGTTCACGTGGCTTTCTTTCGACCTTTGGGAATTTTACATACTGCATGGGATTAGACTGTAAATAGTGCATTGGCTCAACTGCATAATTCAGTGCTGCACTGAATACAGACAAAATACCCACTAAATGACTTTTTGAATTACCGTTCATTTTCAGTTCAACGGCATATTCCTGTAATATTGCCGGAGTGATTGCTTTTAATCTATACATACCAAATTTTGGAATTAGATGCCCTTGAATGATTCTTAAATACCCTACTTGGGTATTATATTTAAGGTTGGTCTTACAGTACAGATCAAACCACTGATTCAGGTAATCAGCAACCGTTATTTCTGTCGGTTCAAATACAGTCCCGGCATTATTATATTCATTTATAGCAGCAGTCAATGCCTGTTCAGCTTCTTTCTTGGTTCTGAATCCACCTTTTTCTTTTTTCTTTCTTTTACCGTCAATTTTTCCAAGGTCAAAATAATATGACCATGTTGTACCTCTTTTTCTTACTCCACCTTGCATAAATAGCACTTCCTTTCATTGAAACCATAAGGAATGAATGCTATAATGGTTTTTGCATAGTCCAAATCATTTCATTCCTTGGTTTGGTTATCACTGACCCCTACTGTTGCAGCAGTAAGGGTCAGTTTTTTATTAAGTTACAGTTCTGTTACAGTTGAAAATACTGTTAAAAAGTGCTTCAAACCCTTATAAATCAAGGAGGTTACAGTTGTTACGGTTACAGTTAAAATCCTATTCTTATATATTCTTATTTTTACTAAGTCTTATTACTATTAAAAAATTACAATTATTAAAGAATTTGTTTTTAACTGTAACAACTGTAACACCCTTATAAATAAAGGCTTTCAAGTGTAACTTTTACTGTAACCAAGTGTAACCAAGTGTAACTTTACTGTAACTTATAATGTGATTTTATAAGTATTTCCTACCTTGGTTCTTTGGATTTTTCCTGATTTTTCCCAATCATATAATAAATGTTGTATTTCAGGTTTAACACAGGGGTCAAAATTTTTATAAACATCTTTTTGTAAAATGTCTTGATTGGTTTGTAAAAAATCCGTGAGGGAAGATTCTAAGACGGGCAATAATTTCTGTTTACGTTCATATTCAGTCTGCTGTATTTGGACTGTCTTAGAAAGCTGATCCAATTCTTGTTGTCTATTTTTTAGATAATCTTTTCCGGTTAAACATTCAGTAAACCAAAATTCATAGCATTCACCTTTGGATTTACATAACTCTTCTACATCTTTCATGTAAAGAACAAAGGACTTTAAAGCAGAATAAAGTTCTTTTGGTGAACCATTTCTGGCATCTAACCATGATTGTAAGAAATAACTATATTCTTTTTCGATAGGTTCTATAAAATCCTTTTTATGTGCAACCCACCCCCAAGGTAAATCCCCGTCAACTAATTTATCAAGAGATCCCCCAAAGGTGTTATGGTTGTCATCTTTCGGTACAGAAATCATATTATTCTCCAAAAGTGTATTTGTAATATCTTCTAAATTTTCACTTTTAGACAAATCTTTAGGGGTTTTTGATTTCTTTTTAAATAGTTTAAATATCCCCACAAAATACCTCCATTAATATACTTGAAATAACAGAACATTTGTTCTATAATAATGATATCGCTACTTTAGAACGTGTGTTTAGGAGATGAAAAGTATGGACTATAAAAAACTTATTATTGAAATGCTTGACATGTTGGATGATAGACGCTTGCGCCTGATCTATGTACATATCAGAGCACTTCTGGGGCTGAAATAATCAGCCCTTTTTCTTTTGGATAGAATCCAGAAAGTCTTCCAATACTTTCCAGCCATTTTCATCTAGAGCTGCCAGTCCTGAAATCAAACGTCTTTTAAAAGAGTCTTCTTCACCTTGTAAAAGGTTTCCAATAAATTCTTCAATCTGTTCGTCTCTGGACAGTTCCATGAACATATCACCTTCACCAGTTCTCAACCAGTTTTCGTTGACGCTAAATTCCCGACATATAAGTGATATGACAGAATCGCTTGGTGCATTTTTTCCAACCTCATAGGCTGCAATATTACCACGTGCAATACCTATTCTGTCGGCAAATTCTTGTTGTGTCAAATCAAGTTCTTTTCTGATTTTCTTGATTCGGTCTTTCATTATATAATCACCTCTTTTCTTGTTACTAATTATACAGTTAAAATTCCTTAACGTCAATAAAAAAGGTTGGTAAATTACAAAAAGTTGGTAAATTACAAAAAAGCTATTGACAAATGATATTAACCAACATATAATTGCAATATACCAACAAAGCAAGCAGGAACACAGGCGGTTTGCTAAATGGTTCAATCGCCGTGGAACAGACAGGGAACACCCCAAGAGTGGAAGCGAGAAATAATAAGCCTGTTAAAGCGAGAGGACACAGCACCTTGTTGTTTGACTGAAATGGTAAATTCAAAAAATATAATAGAAAGAAAGAGAGGTGAGAAGAAGTGAGACTTGCAGAAAAGAAAGTAATGGTTCCAAACTTGAATGAAAAACAGGCAAATTTGAGATTCCAGCTTTTTGACTGGCTGAAATCTCAAAACCTGTCAGCAGAAGAAGCTATTGCATTACTTGATTTCACCGCACATGAAATTAATAATGCAGCACTTAGTGAAGAACTTTAATCAAGTTCATTATAGTTTTCCTCAAAGTTTACCATAGCGAACTTATAAGCTCTTGCGTATTCTTTGAGTTCAGTTTCATCACAAGTTTTTCCATATTCTTCCTGATAGTGATGAAGCTTTACCTGTGCATATGCGACCGCTAAATCATGTAATTGTTTTTCATCCATGTGTTTCACCTCCCTTCAGGGAGAATTATAACACAAAAAAAGCAGTAAGAAGTTAAAAAAGCTATGTAAACTGGCGGACTGTTGCAGCAGTCCCCACCAAACAAATGAACGAGGAAAGGAAGTGAAAAGATATGTCAGAGAAACAGAAAGAGATCCTTAAAAATCTTGCAGACAAGTTACCTGCAATGACCGAACGTGAGAGAGGTTATCTGGAAGGAACTATTGCAACGGCAGCGGCAATGAGTAAGAAAGGAGAAAAAAATGCAGCAGATGCAGCAGATGCAGATACATGGGACAGAGATACAGATTAAAGAGTATCAGGGTAAAAGAGTTGTCACACTCAAAGATATTGATGCAGTGCATCAGAGGAAATCTGGCACTGCATCTAGGAACTTCAATCAGAACCGTAACCGGTTCATTGAAGATGTTGATTTTTTCAGGATAAATGTAACTGACAACGAAATTCGTAGTCAGTTCGGAATCAGTCCCAACGCTGGTGGAACAGTAATACTTATCACAGAAACAGGTTACCTGATGTTGGTGAAGTCTTTTACAGATGATCTGGCATGGAAAGTACAGAGAGAATTGGTTGATAGTTATTTCAGGGCAAGAGCTGAACCAGATGAAGAGTGTATGCAGGAGATCATTGAAAGTGGTGTACCAACAGTGGTGGTTGCTACTGACAAGCTGATTCAGTGCGCTGAGATCATGGCGGGATGCATGGAAGGTAACAGACCTTATGTATTAAATATTTTGAGAAATATTGTACCGAATATTGATGATGAAGAAAAACCCAAAGTCACAGCTAAGGTTGAGATTACAAAACCTGAAGGAATTATCAGATCAACTGCTCTACCGCAGGCGGTACCCATTGATACAACCAAAATGTTACTGGAAATGAGCGAACAGAATATGGATTTACCGACATTGGCAAGAAAATCATCTGTCAGTGTTGCAACCATAATGGGATGGATAAAAGGTAACCATAAACCTCTGGAACAGAGCAGAAAGAATGTCTGCAGTGCACTTGGTAAGGATGAAAACTTCCTGACACCGAAACGTAAACGGAACATTAGAGAATAAAAAACGTCCCACAGGAAGTACCAGTTCCAATGGGACAAACAAAAAAATGTTTCAGCTACATAGTAGCAGAAAGTGAGCGGAAATGCAATGAAAAAGATTTTAGAAGCATGGATTGAGCAAAAGATCAAGTTTGACAGCGAAATGGAGTATCTGACGTTCTACCATGATTTGAAAAATGGAAAGAAAGCTTATGAAGTAGTAAGTGAAGAAAAGTGTTCAGACGGTTCAGTTGTAGTTCATTTATTAAGACAGTACAACAATAATAAGTTTCCGAAAGCAGGTGAGTAAATGACATTCAGTGAAAAATTAAAACAGGCTATGCAAGAATTACACCTGAATCAACGTCAGGTGTGCGGTATGACTGGAAAAAGTAAAGGTTCTGTCAGTCAGTACCTTTCAGGTAAACAGATACCGTCAGAAGATGTTCAAAGTGCTATTGCAGTAGCACTTGGACTTGAATCAGATTACTTTTCAAAATCTGATGAACAGGTGGTTGTACTTCCAACTGCTGAATTGAAAAATGGGGTAATTCCCCGGTTAGATGTGGAAAAGGCTGCAAAGCTGTTACAGATGAACCACAACACAGTTCGTAAGGGTTTACAGCAAGGTGTTTTTCCTTGGGGTTACGGTATTCATACATCTGATAACAGATGGGTGTACTTCATCAACGCAAAACGTTTTGCGGAGATTGAAAGGGTGGTTGTTGATGACTAAAGAACAAAAGCTTCAAGCGTATGCAATGCGTCTTGATGGGTGTACTTATCAAGAAATTGCCAATAAATTTGGTGTCACTAGACAGTGTATTCAACAAAATATTGGTGCGGTTGGTGTCACAAGGGATAACAGACATCAGGTATTGCGGTTGTCAGAAAATTGCATTTATACCGGATTGGCAAAATTCATAAAAGAAAATGAGGTTAGTTCTGTTGTACTCGCTGATGTTATTGGAGTTTGCAGGATAGCTGCTTATCAGAGAATTGTTGGAGAAAGAAATTTTAACATATCGGATATATACAAAATTCTTAGTTATACAGGTATGACGTTTGAAGAATGTTTTGAATTAAAAGAAAGTGAGGTTTAATAACATGAAAAAATTTGAATTTACAGGAGAAACCAAGACAATAAGTTTATTTTTTAGAACGGCTACACTTCACAGAATCAGAGCGGTAGCAGAATTTGGTCTTGTCAAAATCGGTGATCTTGGCGGTTGGATTGAGAAAGAAGAAAATCTTTCCCATGAAGGAAAGGCTTGGGTTTGGGGCAATGCCAAGGTTTGCGGTGATGCCAAGGTTTGGGGCAATGCCAAGGTTTGCGGTGATGCCGAGGTTTGCGGTGATGCCAAGGTTTGCGGTGATGCCGAGGTCTTTTCGGCAAGTCATGTACTGGTAATTGGTGCTATTGGTAGCCGGGACGATTTCACAACATTCTTTAGAGATAAAGACAATGAAATTACTGTCAAGTGTGGTTGCTTCCTTGGTAAGATTGATAAATTTCTTGAAAAGGTCACACAGACACACAAAGATTCAAAATATGCATTTGTGTACAGAGCTGCCGTTGAAGTCGCAAAATTACAAATTGATCTCAGTCTGGAGAAACCTTTAGTAGTGGGTGATAAGGTCAAAATTATTTCACCAGAAGAAAATGATCCGGGAAAGAACTGGAGCACGGAAATGAGCCAGTATCTCGGTACTATTATGACAATCAAGAAGGTTTGCAAAGGCGGCTACTACATGGAAGAAGATAATGAGAAATGGTTCTGGAACAATTACCGTATTGAAGGAAAGGTCGAATAATGAATGATCTTCAATTCATGCCCCATCAGGAAGAAGTGCTGAACCTGACTGATGATAAAAACAGGTGTGCTTATTACTTAGATATGGGACTTGGTAAGACTTTTGTAGGTGCTGAAAAAATGTATTTGCTGAATAATACTGTAAATTTGATTGTATGCCAAAAATCAAAAATTGATGATTGGGTTGATCACATGAAAACGTATTACCCGGAATACCGGGTTATGGACTTAACAAAGAAAAGTGAAGGTGTGAACTTCCGAACATTGGTTGAAACCAAAGACCTGTATGATCAGAACATTCAGATTGTCGGTGTAATTAACTATGATTTGGTATTCAGACGCAAGTATATAGCCCATATAACCGACTTTACATTGTTACTTGATGAATCAAGCCTTATATGCAACGAAAACGCTAAACGGTCAAAATTCATATTGAAGTTACAACCGGAAAGCGTGATCTTGCTGTCAGGTACACCAACCGCAGGAAAGTATGAACGGTTGTGGTCACAGCTTAAGTTGTTAGGTTGGGACATTAACAAGAAAGCCTTTTATGCTTCCTATGTTCAGACTGAATGGATTGAAAACGGTGATGGGTACAAGAAAGAAGTAATCACAGGATATAAGCACGTTGAGCATTTGAAGAAAAGACTTACACAGTTTGGTGCAGTATTCATGAAAACAGAAGAGGTGATTGAACTGCCTGAACAGACTGAACAGAAAATTTTCTTGAAGATCACAAATGAATATAAGTTTTTCATCAAACACAATTACTTGGAACTTGATACAAGGAACTTAGTCAGATTCAAAGATGATTCAGATTTTGAAGGTGAAGATGTGACACCAAGGGTTGAGCTGATCGGTGATAATAGCCTGACCAAAACATTATATTGCAGACAGCTGTGCGGTCAATGGCATAAGGAAAAACTGGAAGCATTCAGGGACTTACTGGAATCAACAGAAGATCGGTTGATTGTGTTTTATAACTTCAATGAAGAACTGACAAGACTTAGAAAAATATGCGAATCACTAAACAGGGAAGTCAGTTTTGTAAATGGTTCAGGACGTTCAATGTATGCCTATGAATGTGTAGATAACAGTGTCACATTTGTTCAGTACCAAGCCGGGGCAATGGGTGGTAACTATCAGAAAGCAAATAAGATTGTGTACTTTACGTTGCCACTTGGAAAAGGGTCTTGTGATCTTTGGGAACAGTCAAAGAAGCGTATACACAGAATTGGTCAGAACAGACCATGTTACTACTATTACCTACTGGTAAAGGGAAGTTTTGAAGAAAGGAATCTTGCAGCATTGCAGGAAGGAAAGGAACTAACTGATGAATTGTTCAATACTTGATAAGGTATTCGGAATTATGGCAATTATTGGATTTTTCTTAATTGTTGGTGCTGTCGGTGCATCTGATTATGCTGTTGAAATGCATATATATGAACCGGTGACAGCTCACATGAAAGAAATTGTAATAGGTGTGATTTTAATGATACCGGGAATGATTTGTTTAGGTGATTAAATGGTTGGACTTATGATACTGAATTAGGTGGTTAATGTGGCAGCAGAAAAGAATTTTGAAAACCGGGTTAAAAAATACTTAGATGAATACGGTTGCTGGTGGCTCAAATACTGGGGTGGTGCAGCTTACACAAAAAGCGGTATTCCTGATTTACTGGTAAGTTCAGACGGTTGTTTTCTTGGTATTGAAGTCAAGGCAGACAACGGTGAACCGTCACTGATACAGCTTTATCACTTAAGGAAAATAAGAGAATCCGGTGGATATGGGATTTTACTTTTCCCAAAGGACTTTGAAAAGTTCAAATGGTTCAATGAACACAAATCAAAATCTAACGCTTGGTATCTTTCTAATATTGAAGAACAGAAGCGGTGGAAAATAAAGTTAGAAGAAAAGGAGATTTAATAATGACAAGAGAAAAACAGATTGAGTACTTCAAAGATTGCCTGATGGCAACAGGTCGTGAGGGTGTGGAAACTTTACTTGACTTTATAGAAGAACTTGGTTTTTATGATGCCCCTGCATCCGGTGGAAATCACTGCTGTAAAGATGGTGGACTGTTAGAGCATACAGTGAATGTCATGCAGTACGCTGAAAAGATCGGTCTTACACTGCTTGGAAGTGTGGCATATAACAAGATTCATAACAGCGTAATCATTGCATCAGCGTTACATGATCTTGGTAAATGTGGACGTTACGGAAGTCCCTATTATGTTGAAAACATGGTACAGGATGGCAGACCAACAAAGAAAAATCCTGAACAGAAGTATAAGAGATCAGAAAGTAAACCGTACAAGATCAGTTCTGATTTGTGCCATATTGACCACCCTTTAAGGTCGGTTGAACTGGCAGCACGTTACATTGATCTGACAGAGGAAGAAGAACACGCTATTTTCTATCATGATGGTGCTTATGGTAGTCTTGCGTATGATCTGAAAGGTCATGAAGAACCATTGCAGGTGATCATTCATTTTGCAGATTTTTGGTCAGCACAGTTTCTTGAAGTCGGAAAACTTGACAGATTCAATGATCAGGTGAAGCCGGAAGAAACAGCCGATGAAGTAAAAGAGGAAGGTGAAAATAATGAAGAAGAATAAAAACAGTTATGAAGTTCTTGAAGCAGAAGTTGCAAAGCTGAAAGAAGAAAATAGAAATTTGAAAGACGAGCGTGATGAACTGAAATATATGCTGAATGATATGCATAGTGTTGTTGATGCTGCAAATGATGACTTTTTCAATGAAATGTCAAGATTGTGCGGTTGTATTGAAATCGAAGGTACAAGAATCACAGCAGCATATCAGGATTTAGTAGGAATCCTGTTGGCAAACGGTTATACAGTAGAGGTTACACCACTGCATAATAATACAAGATTACAGGTTGTTATCAAAGAAAGTGAGGATGAAATCAATGAGTAGTGCAAAGAAACACAAACAGAGAAGTCACAGAAGTTACAGAAACAGTGTTGCAACCGCTGAACATTTTCAGAACAGACAGATTTTGAAAATGTCACAGCAGAAAGTAATGAAAGAGAAAAGCAATCTTTTCACTAAGTTAATGGGCTTATTCAAGAAAGGGGAAAAATAATCATGGCACAGAAAGTTTTAATTATGGGTGAATCCGGTACGGGTAAGAGTACAAGCCTTAGAAATTGTGACCCGGCAACAACAGCGGTTATCAATCCGGTAGGTAAACCGTTACCGTTCAAGAATCACTTTGAAATGCTGAACAATGAAACAGATGCAAGAAAAATTGTGAAGTACATGAAAGAACAGTGTACAGCAGGTAAGAAGCTGTTGGTGGTTGATGACTTCCAGTACATTCTTGCAGTACCGTACATGAACCGTATCAAAGAAACCGGGTGGGACAAGTACAATGATTTTGGTGCGAACTACTTTGAAATCATTGACTGTTGCAAAGACTTACCTGATGATGTTGTAGTCGTTTATATGACCCATTTGGAAACTTTAGATAACGGTCTTACAACTGTTAAGCTGATTGGTAAACTGTTGCGTGAGAAGATCACCATTGAAGGATTGTTTACCGTTGTACTTAGAACTGGTGTGAATGAAGCCAAGTATTACTTTTACACACAGAACAGCGGAAAAGATACAGTAAAATCACCGCTTGGAATGTTCACCGCATACGCTATTGACAATGATCTGAATTATGTTGTTGACAAGATCAGAAATTATTATGAACTTGGTGATTACAAGTCAGATGATGAAATGAATGCTGCTGATCAGGCGGTTGCATCTGATCTTGAAAAACCTGACAGCAAAGGCAGAAGAACAAGAGGTAAAAAAGCTGAATCTGCAACACCAACAGATGCACCGGAAGAAAAGACTGGAAGAACACGTAAGAGTAGGGCAGAAGTTCAGGCAGACAATGAACAGAAGATTGCTGATCATATGGATGAAGTTAATAAGGCTATTGATCAGGCTTTTCCGGGACAGGAAGAAGTATCATTTGATGAAGCAATGGATGTTGCCGATAAAGTACCGAAACCGGATTTACAGAAACCACCAAGAAGAACACGTAAGGAAAGAAATGCTGAAAAGTCTGAACCTGTTCAGGACGGTACAACGAACACTGATTCTGAATCTGTCACACTGAAAGCAGATGCATATTTCTATGTTCCGGCTGATGATAACTATGTGATGAAGTATAAGGGTGATACGGTTGACCTGATCGTTAATGGTGTTGAGGTTATGAAGGTAATCACAAGAGAAGAATTTAATGCAGGAATCAAAAGACTTGCACAGGAAAACAACCCTGTACCTGCTGATGCACAGACCCCGGCTGAACCTTTAGACGGTGCTATGAACCCACCTGAACAGCACGTCAGAGGTCAAAGACGAAGAAGAACAAGATCATGATTGCATTAAATATTTTTCTTGCAGTCATGGCAGCATTCTTTGGATTCGGTTCAGTGGGTGACAGGATTCAGAAAAATAGGGATAATTACACAAGGGTTTGTATTGCTTGTATTATAGCAATTATAATCATAAATTTATTTTAAGAAAGGTTAAAAAGGTGAAAATTATGGCAGTAGATTTTAGTGCATTCGATGAACAGCTTGATTTGAACGCATTACAGAAAGAGGTTCAGGAAGCAGACGATTCACAGTTTGATGATGTACCTGATGGAGAGTATGACGTAAGTTTTGATAAAATGGAGATTAAGCCGACAAAGAAGGGTGACAAGCTGATGTTTTCCGTACAGTGTAACATTTTGGACGGTGATCAGAAAGGAAGAAAGATTTTCTTCAACCGTACAATTACCGGAAACACTTCACCAAGTTGGACTAATGGCATGGCAATCAAATCTGTTTGCACATGGCTTGATAAATTGGAAACAGACACAGTACCGGAATTTATCAACTGTAGTGATTTTGCTGATTGCGTTCTTGATATTTTTCAGGAAGTACAGGGTAAAGTTGGTGCAGCAGTTACTTATAAAGCTAACAAGTTCAATCCAATCACAATCAACGAAGCGTTTGATATGTAAAAATTTTTAGTTAAAAGTAGATAACACTTAAGGCGGTGTGTAAAAACGCACACCGCTGTTTCAAAAAGTGGGTGATTTAGTAAATGATATTCTACGATTTTGAGGTTTTTGAAAAGGATTGGCTTGCTGTATTCATTGATGTGACGAATAAAAAAGAACACGTGATAATCAATAGCCCTGATAAACTAAAAGCCTTATATGAAGCAAATAGAAAAGATATATGGGTAGGATTTAACAACCGTCACTACGATCAGTACATCATGAAAGGTATTCTGCTTGGTATGAATCCTAAAAAAATCAATGATTGGATTATCGTTGATAATAAAGAAGGTTGGCAATATTCAAAAGCATTCAATAAATTACCCATGATCAACTATGATGTAATGCCAAGCAATGATGAAACCATGAAAACAGTCGGATTGAAAACAATGGAAGGTTTTCTTGGTTCAAACATCAAAGAAACAGATGTTGATTTCCGTATCAAAAGGAAACTGACACAGGAAGAAATAGAACAGACGGTTAAATACTGTAGGCATGACGTAGAACAGACAATCAAGGTGTTTCTTGAAAAAGTCAGCGAGTTCAATGCAGTTCATGGAATTATACAGGCATTCCCAAAAGAAACTTCACTGTATGACATTGGAGATAGTGAAGCCCGGATAACAGCAAAGGTTCTTGGGTGTTCAAAAACTCATTTTGGTGATGAATTTGATTTCTTTTTTCTTCCATGCCTGAAACTGAAAAAATACAAATACGTTCAGGAATGGTTTGCAGAGAAAAGAAAAGAAGCCCTTGAAATGGGGTTACAAGATTTTGACAAAAAAGATAAAAAGACTTGGTACAAGTCACAGAACTTTGAAACAGTTGTTGCCGGAATACCTCACACGTTTGGTTTTGGTGGTCTGCATGGTGCATCTGATAAACCAATACACCGGAAAGGTCAGATTCTTCATGTAGATGTAAATAATTATTACCCTTCAATGTTGATAGCGTGGGGTCTTGTGACAAGAGCAGCAACTAATGACAATTACCCATTGGTGTATAACACACGAAAAGCCATGAAGGAAAAGCAAATTGCTGCAAAAAATGCCGGAAACAAGAAAGAAGTCAAGCGGTGGAAGAAAGCACAGTTACCATATAAGAAGATGCTGAATGCCTTGTCAGGTGCAATGAAGGATGAAACCAACGCAGCGTATGACCCAAGGAACAACAACTGTATGTGTATCAATGGTCAGTTGATGTTGCTTGACCTGATTGAACACCTTGAAGTTGTACCGGGATTTGAACTGATTCAGTCCAACACGGACGGTCTGATCATTTGGATTCCTGACACTGATGAAGCCTTTGAAATGGTTGATGATATTTGTTGGGAGTGGGAACAGCGTTGTTCTACTGAACAATGTTCAATCTTGCTTGAACTTGACAATATATCAGAAATCTATCAGAAGGACGTAAACAATTATCTTTGGATTGGTACTGATGGTGGTGTTGAAAGAATTGGTGCATATGTCAAAGAACTTTCAGCTATTGACTATGATTTACCGATACTGAACAAAGCACTGGTTGACTACATGGTGAAAAAGATACCTATTGAACAGACTATCAATCAGTGTAATGACTTGATCATGTTCCAAAAAATAGTGAAGCTGTCAAACAACTATAACTTAGTAGAGCATGAACAGGGTACTGGTCATATTACTAAGGTAACAAAACACCGGGACGGTACACGAACAGAACTGTGGTCATATCCTACCACACGAAAATATACCTATAAATCTTATCGTGTATTTGCTTCCAATCGTGTAACAGACGGTAGGTTGCTAAAACGTAAGGTTGTAAAACCAAAGGGTGAAAAATTTGGAAACACACCTGATCACAGCTTTATTTATAACGATTCAGTGATTGGGGTTAAAGTACCACCTGAATTAGATAGACAGTGGTACATAGATTTAGCAAGAAAAAGACTGAAACAATTTGGTGTTGTAGCGTAACACCGGGAAGGAAGGTTTTTCATGGATTTAGAAATCAGATACGAAAATGGTTCAATGACTGTTCATCTTGAAGAATTTTTGAATATCCGCAGCATTACCAAGGTCAGGAAACTGCTGAAACTTATCAGAAGCAGTTTCACCCCGGAATGTGAACAGCAGATGAAGGAATTTATTCAGGAACAGGCTGAACAGTTTGAATGGGTTCAGAAGGGACACAGTATTTACATTGAAGGATATACACAAAAGATTAGATATGCAGAACAGCAGATCAGACAGACACAGCATATTATTTCACAGATTCAGAGGGGTGTTAAAAACTCGCAGCTTCTCCGGGATTCACACAGGAAGAACACAAAGGTTTGGAAGGATCGCAATGCTGATGTAAAAAAGTACAGGGAACGCCTAAAAGAACCAAGAAACACATTGAAGGAACAGAAGAAAGAACTGAAAGAGTTGAAATTTCTGTTGCGATCAAGGCAGCAGTCTTTTGACCGTAACATCAGGAATAAGGATTTTTATAAAAAGGTGTTAGAAAATATCACATAAGGTAGGTGATAAAAGATGCTTTACAAAGGTTATGTTGAAACCAAGGGCAAGGCAAGCATTGAAAAACTGAAAAACAGAACCACATGGAAAACCTATGATGAAGTGAAGAACCTGAACGGGTTCGGTGGAGTTTTGGCTGATGACACCATCCTTATTGACATTGATGATTCTGACCAATCTGAAATTCTGATGAACATTGTGGAAGAACTGCAGCTTGACTGTAAAGTTCTTTGTACTAGTAGGGGAAAACATTTTCTTTTCAAGAATCATACCATTACAAGGAACAGGACACACGTTCAGTTGGCTGTTGGTCTTACTGCTGATATAAAAGTCGGCAGTAAGTTATCCTATGAGGTCATCAAGATTGACGGTGAAGAAAGATTTTGTGAATGGGACATTGAAGAAGATGGAGAGTATCAGGAAGTTCCCAAGTGGTTGTTCCCGATCAAGACAACTGCAGACTTTGTTGATATGGATGCCGGGGACGGAAGGAATCAGGCACTTTTCAATTATATCCTGACCCTGACTGCAAATGATTTCACGGTTGAAGAAACTCGTGAGTGCATCCGCATTCTGAACAGATTTGTACTGAAAGAACCGTTATCTGATGATGAACTGGAAGTGATTCTCAGGGATGAAGCATTCCAGAAGCCTGTATTCTTTTGTGATAAAACATTCCTGTTTGACCGTTTTGCAATATGGCTTAAGAACAATGAAAATGTGGTCAGCATCAGTAATCAGTTACATATCTATCAAGATGGGATTTATCAGGTTGGGTACAAGGCTATCGAAACAGCTATGATCAATCAAATACCTAACCTGAAAAAGACACAGCGAAGAGAAGTATTAGAGTATATGGAACTTATAGCTGATGAAAAAGCACAGGCAGATGCACGTTATATAGCATTCAGGAATGGTGTGTTGGATATTGTGACCGGACAGATGCAACCATTCAGCCCTGATTTGGTTATTACCAATCAAATACCTTGGGACTATAACCCGGAAGCCTACAGTGAACTTGCTGATGATACACTGAACAAATTAGCTTGCGGTGATCAACCGATCAGGGCATTACTGGAAGAATGTATTGGCTATTGCTTTTATCGCAGGAATGAACTTGGTAAGGCATTCATCCTGACAGGTGACAAGTCCAATGGTAAGAGTACATTCCTTGATTGTGTCAAAGCAATTCTTGGTGATGGGAATATATCAGCACTTGATCTTAAGGAATTAGGGGACAGGTTCAGCACATCAATGATGTTCGGAAAACTGGCAAATATCGGTGATGATATTGGTGATGACTTCCTGCAAGGTTCACAGGTAGCAACATTCAAGAAAGTAGTTACAGGTAACAGAATCAAAGCAGAAAGAAAAGGGCAAGACCCTTTTGAGTTTAACCCTTATGTGAAGCTGCTGTTTTCAGCAAATGACATACCAAGAATGAAAGATAAGACCGGGGCAGTTCTTAGACGTTTGGTGATTATTCCATTCAATGCAAGATTTACAAAGTATTTACCAAGTGGTGAGATTGACCCGGATTACAACCCTTATATCAAGTATCAGTTGGTTGAACAAAGTTCAGTCGAATATCTGATCAGGGTAGGTGTGGAAGGACTGAAAAGAATCATTGAAAACAATGAGTTCACCAAGTCTGAAAAAGTGGCTGAACAGATTGATGAATATGAAAATGAAAACAACCCAATCAAGGCATTTATTGATGAATGCGGTGTTGAAATGATTGAGGATGAACCGACAGGTGACGTATACAGCAGGTATCAGGTATTTTGTGCTGATTGTGGTATGCAACCAATGTCAAACATTGTATTCAGCAAGCAGATCAATAAGCGTTTGGGGTTTGAAACAGTAGTAACTAAGGTAGGTGGTAAGTCTATCAGGATATTCAGAAAGGTATGATGGTATGGAAAAGTTAGTATTAACAGGTACGGTTTGTTTTTGCGTTGGTCTTACGGTTGGGTTAATCCTTGGTGCCGTAGTAATGGCATTAGCTGTTGCAGCAAAAAAGTACAAACCAAAGACAGAAGAAATTGATGATTGTTGGGGGTGTTTCGGTGCTGCAAATGGTGATTGTGATCGTTGCCCGGTAAAGGACGGTGATGATGAATGAGTGCATTATGGTTTGGGTTCATACTTTATTGTGGTTTTCATGGTGCTGAAATAACAGATTTGAATATGCTTATGATAGCAGTATTTTATATCGGTGACTGCATACTGATGAAAACAGTCAGAAAGGAAAATGATAATGAAAAATGATTTAAAAGTAGGGGATTTTATTCAGTGCTATAGTATGAAAGACTTGGTTGATCATCATACTGAACTGACAAAACTAGGGTATAAACTTAGTCTTTGTTATGAAAAAGACGATAAAAAGGGCTATTTCTTGCAAGTATTTGATGTACCAAAGAAAAGTTCATTGCCTTTGAATTTTGCTGAACACATAATGAACAGATTCAGGGAAAGGATATAAAACGCTTATGACATATAGAAACAGTGAAGGATACGTTGATCCAACAGCAGGTGCAGCAATGGCAACAGTTAAAAGGGAAGAAAATGCAGAACTGAATGACCGTAACCACAGACTGATTCAGGTAATCAGGAACATTGTTGACATTGCCGGATTTGAAATTGTTGGAAGGGTAACATTGAAACATAAAAAATCAGGTAAGGTGTTTCATTAGTTCGATACACCAATTAGTGCTGTTGTGGTAGTGGTTACGGTAAAGTTACAGTTGGTTACGGTTAAGGGTTACGGTTGAAACCCTTGTAAATACTGGCGGTTACAGTTGTTACAGTTAAAAACAAATTCTTTAATAATTAGTATTTTATGATAGTATAGAACTTAGTAAAAATAAGAATATATAGAGAATAGAGTTTTAACCGTAACCGTAGAAACCGTAACTTCCTTGATTTATAAGGGGTTGAAGCACTTTTTAGGCTATTTTTAACCGTAACCGAAGTGTAACCAACCGTAGAAAGTGAGGTAAAAATGAGTGATCAGAAGAAATTAAGTGCAAGGGAATATCTGAAACAGCTTGAAGTGTTAGATATGCAGGTAAATGATGATATTGCCACGCTGTCAGATATGAAGATGAATGTATGCAGTGCAGGCGGTATTGATTACAGCCGGGACAAAGTGCAGACTTCACCTGTAGGTGATAAGTTATGTAAGGACGTAGTGAGGTATACCATGTTTGACCAACACATCAATGAAGAAATAGATCAGTTCGTTGATGCAAAAAAGCAGATCATTAAGGAAATCCGGGGATTGCGTGATAAGAATATGATTCAGATTCTTACAAAAGTGTATGTGCAGTTTAAAACAGTCAAGGTTGCTTCACAGGAAATGAAAAAATCTTATTCATATACCGTAGAACTGCATAATAAGGCACTTTCAGCGTTTGAAGATACCTATAAAAACCTTACATATCTGACATAAAACCAATCATTTCATATTTGACAAATACAAGCAGACCTTTTATAGTGTATGCTGTATAAAAATTTTTGCAGGTAATTTATTACCTGCAATTTTTTATGCAAAATTATATTGCTTATTGTCTTATGTGCTGCAAGGGTGCTAAAACCTCCTACCTTGCAGCACTTTTTGTTATAAAAATGATATACGAAAACAGACATTTTATGATAAGTGAGTTGAGATTTTCAAAACAAACGAATAGAGGTGAAAGTCTTGCCAAAGGCAAAGAATAAATTAGTTGATGAAGCCTTTGCCTTGTATAGGCAAGGCTTGAAATTAAAGGATATTGCTGAAAAACTTGATGTTCCGTCAGGTACTATCAGAAGATGGAAAAGCACATATAAATGGGATAGTGAACGTTCGGAAAAAATAACGAACGTTCGGAATGGAAAAAGGGGCGGTCAACCGAATAACAAAAATGCAGTTGGCTTTGGTGCACCTGAAAAAAACACAAATGCAGTCAAGCATGGACTGTTTTCTAAATACCTACCAAAAGAATCTATGGACATTATTGATTCATTGACTGAAAAATCACCGCTTGATTTGATTTGGGATGCTATTCAAATTCAGTATGCTGCAATTATCCGGGCACAACAGATTATGTATGTGAAGGATAAGGATGATAAGACCATTGAAAGAATTGCAGAAAGTTCAGGTGAAACATTTTCAGAAAAATGGGAAGTTCAACAGGCTTGGGATAAGCAAGCAAGTTTCTTGAAAGCACAAAGTAAAGCAGTGGATTCTTTGAAGAATATGGTTAAGGACTACCTTGAATTAGAAGGAAAAACAAAAGCTGATGCAGATGCATTTTCCAAAGATTGGAAAGCAGCAATTATTGAGATTGCAAAAAGAAGGGCTGAACAGAATGAATGATTTTTTAGAAATTATTGATTATTATTATGATCACCCCGTCGCTTTCTTTAAAGAAGTCCTTGGAATGATTCCTGACGATTGGCAGAAGAAAGTATTGAATGATTTGGTAATATACCCAAAAATATCAGTCAGATCAGGTCAGGGTGTAGGTAAGACAGCACTTGAAGCAGGTGCAATTATTTGGTTTTTGGTGTGTAGACCGTATTCAAGGGTTATCGCAACAGCTCCAACAATGCAACAGCTTTATGATGTACTTTGGGCTGAAATCGCTAAGTGGTTAAATAACAGCCTTGTGAAAGACCTTCTGAAATGGACAAAAACAAAGGTGTACATGATTGGTGATGAAGAACGTTGGTTTGCAACAGCAAAGACAGCAACGAAACCTGAAAATATGCAGGGATTCCATGAAGATCATATGTTGATTGTGGTGGATGAAGCAAGTGGTGTTGCAGATCCAATCATGGAAGCAATACTCGGTACATTATCCGGTAAAGAAAATAGACTTCTGATGTGTGGAAACCCTAACCGTTTAGAAGGGGTTTTTTATGATTCACATAATGTTGATAGGGATAAGTTCAGAGTACACAAAGTAAGTTCAATGGATTCCAAACGAACCAGTAAAGACAACATTGAAATGCTGTTAAAAAAATACGGTCAGGATTCAGATGTTGCAAGGGTTCGTATTTTTGGTGAATTTCCCAAGGGGGCACTTGATTCATTGATTTCAATGGAAACAGTTGAACTTGCTTGTGATAATTCAATTGAAGAATCTGAAATAACCACTTCTAATGTGCTTCATATTGGTTGTGACGTTGCCCGGTTCGGTGATGATAAAACAGTTATTACACCGAGAATAGCAGGGAAAATATTCCCATTCACAAAATATTCAAAGAAAAGCACAATGGAAACTGCTGGGAATGTGATATTGACCTGTAAAGAATATATGCAGAAATATCCAAAGTTAAAACGCTGCATTATCAAAATAGATGATACAGGTGTTGGTGGCGGTGTAACTGATAGATTGAAGGAAGTTGTGGCAGAAGAAAGACTTCCTTATGTGGTTGTTCCAGTAAACAATGGTTCATCTGCAACAGATGATTATTACGCAAACCTTGGTTCACAGATATGGGGTGAATTGAGGGATGCACTTGAAGAAAATTTTAGCTGCATGATGCAGGAAAAAGAAAGTAAACCAATCATTGAATTACCTTATGATGATGAAATGATAAAGCAGTTATCAAACAGACGTAAAAAGATAACATCCAAAGGTAAGATTCAGTTGGAAAGCAAGGATGACATGAAAAAACGTGGTGTCGGTAGTCCTGATATTGCTGATTCAATCACACTTGCATTCTATGAACCTAAGACTTGGTTGTATTAGAAAGTATGAGGTATGAACCTATGAAAATAAAAATTCACAATGATGTATGGAAGGTCAAACTGGTGGATGCAAATGCAAAAAAAATGAACCCTGACCCAAACAGCTATAATTTTGGGCTGACCGAATATAAGGAACTTCTGATCAGCATTATGGACGGACGTTCTGAATCAGTAACACGTTCAACACTGATTCATGAATTGGTTCATGCATTTATGTTTTCATACGGTCATACGGTTGAGGGTGAAGAAGCAATGTGTGACTTTTTCGGGGTTCATGGGGATGAAATTATTGACCTTACAAATCAGATTATAGAAAGGTGGGGTGACAGGTGCTTACAGTCGAAGAAATAAAAATGTTCATTGATGAAGATGCTGCATCAGTGAAAAAGCATTTTGCAAGAATAGGTGAACGCTATTTTGACGGTGATCACGACATTAAAAATTACAGAATGTTTTACTTCAATTCTGATGGTCAGCTTGTGGAAGATACAAGCAGGGCAAATGTGAGAATACCGCACCCATTTTTCAAGGAACTGACAGAACAGGGTACACAGTACACTCTTTCAGGTTCAGATGGTTTTGTATTCAGTGATGTGCCTGAACTACAGAGTGAACTTGATGCAAGATTCAATAATAACGATGATTTTATTGATGAACTGTCAGAAACGCTTACAGACTGTCAGACAAAGGGTTTCGCTTACATGTATGCAATGAAAGACAGCACTGATAAGCTGAAATTTACGTGTGCTGACAGTATTGGTGTTGTGGAAGTAGAAGCCCGATTTGCAGAAGATAAGAAAGACCATGTAATTTACTGGTACGTTGATCGGGTTGACAAGGAAGGTCACAGAATCAAGAAAATTATGGACTGGGATGATGAACAGGTAGTTTACTATGTTCAGACCGATGAAGGGGAAATACAGCTTGACAATAAAGCCGAGGTGAACCCAAGACCACACATACTGTATCAGGTTGACGGTGATGATAACACTTATATTGATTCACTTGGTTTCTTGCCATTCTTCCGGTTGGATAATAACAAGAAACAGTTCAGCAACCTGAAAGCAGTAAAAGACCTGATTGATGATTATGACCTTATGGCATCCAGTCTTTCCAATAACCTGATTGACTTTGACCATCCATTATATGCAGTCAAAGGGTTTGAAGGTGATAACCTTGATGAATTGCAGCAGAATCTTAAGACAAAAAAGATTGTCGGTGTTGGTTCAGATGGCGGTATTGAAGTACATACAGTAGATGTACCGTATGAAGCCCGGAAGGTTAAGTTAGAATTGGATGAAAAGAACATATACCGTTTTGGTATGGGTCTGAACTTGTCAGGTCTGAAAGATACATCAGCAACAACCAATATTGCAATTAAGGCAGCCTATTCACTGCTTGACCTTAGATGTAAACACCTTGAAAGGAATATCAAGCGGTTCTTGCGTAAGATCGTAGCAGTCTGCATTGATGAAATTAATCAGCAGAACGGTACAGATTATCAGATCACAGATGTTTATTTTGAGTTCACCCACGAAGTAATGAGTAATGAACAGGAAAATGAACAGAATGAACTTACAGAAGCACAGAAACAACAGGTGCAAATCAACACCCTGTTATCACTGGCACAGATTTTTGGTGATGATCTGACGATTCAGTATATTTGTGATGTTCTTGATATTGATTATGAGAAAATAAAGGACAAGTTACCGGATGATGAAGCTGCAAAGACTAATCAGGTACAAGACGATCTTGATTCTATCATACCGGATGATGAAGGTGGTGGAACAGGTGAACAAAGCGCAGAAGGAAGTACAGCAAGCACAGCTTGATGAAGAAAAGAAAGTTATCAGACTGTTAGAAGTTGTATATGAAAGGGCAAAAAAGGACTGTGAACAGAAAATCAGGGAACTGTCTGCAAGGACAGACCTTGAAAATCTGCAAAGCATCGTGTACCAAAAAGAGTATCAGCAAATAATAGTTGATCAGCTTGATTATATGCTGAATGAATTACAAAATAATGAATTTGCCACAATTGCTGATTATTTAGAAAATTGTTATAGTAATGGTTATGTTGCTGTATTATATGACATAATCAGTCAGAATGTACCGATTTTTTTCCCAATTCAGCAGGAACAGGTTATTATGGCACTGAAAACCAATAGTAAACTGTCAAGCGGTCTATATAAGCGGTTAGGTGAAGATGTTGATTATTTGAAACGTTCAATTCGTTCTGAACTTTCAAGGGGAATCAGTAATGGTTCATCTTGGAATGAGATGGCGGTAGTGATTACAGTAGGTATGAGCAGTCCGTTTAAAAAAGCAATCAATAGTGCAATCCGTATTGCAAGAACGGAAGGACATAGAATACAGAATGAAGCAGCACTTAATGCACAGCATAAAGCAAAAGACAAAGGTGCTGATATAGTCAAACAGTGGGATTCTACACTTGACGGAAGGACAAGGCCGGAACATAGAGAAGCAGACGGACAGATCAGGGAACTTGATGAACCTTTTGACGTTGGCGGTGAGAAAATGCAAGCACCTGGGGTTGGTGGTTCTGCAAGGAATGTGTGTAACTGTCGATGTTGTCTACTGCAACGTGCAAAATGGGCTTTAGATTCTGATTTTACCAAAAATGATGATTTTAATGATACACTAAGACATTTTAAAAGTGCTGAAGATTACGAGCAATTTAAAAAGTGGTACTTCTCAAAAGAAAATATCAATTATATGAATTATGTTGAAACTCTTGAAAAGAGATACAACACAAAGGATTTTAATAAACTGCTTGGTTTCATGACTGATGGTGAATATAACCATTTCAAAAAACTTGAGTTAGAAAGTCCGATGTGGAAGGAACACGAAAAGATTGTGAAAAGTATGGATTATGCTGTTGAAACAAAAATAATCAATAATCGAAAATATGCTGAAAAATTCAAGGCAATGACAAAAGACACTCAGTTGCAGAAGTCCTATTTAAATAATGCAAAAACAATGCTTAAGCACCGATCAGGTCAGAATGGTGAAGATTTGTATATTTATAATACAGTAAGTAGTAAGTGGGCGAAGTCAACAGGCGGATTAGATGCAGGGACACCTGAATACAATGATGATATAAAGAATATGATCAAGAAATCAAAAAAGGGTGAGTTAGTTTCATTTCACAATCACCCTGCAAGTATGCCACCTAGTGCAAATGACATCAATGCAGCATATTTCAATGGGTATGAAAAAGGGTATGTACTTTGCCACAATGGTACAATATATGAATATACAGCACCAAATAAGGATGTTAATACTGCAATTTATGATTTGAGGGTTGCAGATTTTAGGGAAAAAGGGTACACTGAATTTGAAGCACAATTAGAAACAATGAAATATTTGTCAGATCTGTATGGATTTTCTTTTAAAGAGGTGAAGTAGATGTTTGAGCATAAAGAAGATGATAACTTGAACATGGAAGAAATTGAACGATATAGAAAAATGTCACAGGAAGAACGTGATGAACTAATGAAAGAATTGGAAAAAGAAGAAAAAGAGAAGATTGCAGAGTCTAAGAAATAACAGCGTTAAAAAGCAAAGGTACAGAATTGTATACCTTTGCTTTTTTTATTACCTATATGACCATTATATGAGGTCAGAAAGGACAAGGTGAAAAAATATGATTATTACAGGAATGGCGCATTTTGAGAGTGTTGCACAGAAGAAACTTGCTGAATGGTACCACAAGAACAAACCAGAGGTTCAGATCAACCTTGGAAATGTATTCGTGGTATGGTCATGCAAAACACTACAGAATTACAAGTGCCTTGCATCTACGACTATCAGTGGAGATGGCATCTATGCTGAGTACACCTACAACGGGGACAAGCAGGAACTTTATGAGGATGTATACGGTAAAATAACAAATACATGTCATACAGAAGAATAGGAGGTAGTGAATTATGAATTTCAAAGAAGCGTTTAAAGAAATGAAATCAGGACTAGCGGTAAAATTACCGTCATGGTCTGGATACTGGTGGTGGGATGAAGAAGCTCAGACGATTCTCATGTACACCAAAGATGGCAGCTGTCTGGACATTAGAGAAACACAGAGAGTGGAGTATACGATTCAGAACATTCTTTCAGATGAGTGGATTTATGCTGATGGTCGAAACTGTCCGATTCTTGGTGGAGAGGCTACATTCTCGTTTAGCGATGCCTATAAGTACCTTGAAAGAGGAATGCGCGTTGCAAGAAAAGGTTGGAATGGAAAAGGAATCTACCTTGAAATGCAGTTCCCTGATGCACACAGCAAAATGACACAGCCATATGTATTCATTGTGACAACAGGACTCAAGACAGACAATGAGAACGCACCAAAAGGAATCGTACCTTGGACACCTTCGCAAACAGATATGGCTGCAAAAGACTGGGTGTTCGCAGAGTAGAAAGGCGGTGATTCGTTTATCTCCCAACTATGGGTTAAATAGTATTTTTAAGACATCCGCAAGGGTGTCTTTTTGTCGTACAAAGAAAGGATGTATTTATTATGAAGAAATTAGTAAGTGCTTTAATTGTAACCATGATGATTGTAGGTTCTACTATCCCAGCATATGCCTGTACACCACCGTTAAATCCGCCGTCTGTTAAAATCCCAGATATTAATTTTCAACCGGGTGGTGCTTTAGAAGATGCTATTAACAATGCTGTAAAAAATTGGCTCGAGAAATGCGTCCTCGCTACTCCGGTGGTGGATTATGCATCGTATTACAAGAGCACATCGAGGTATTTTCATTACACCTGCGTAGCGGTAAAGTGGTCAGAAGTTGAAAATGCAACATCTTACAGAGTGCGTATCACAAAAGCCGATGGAACATGGAAAGAATACGATACAACACATACATCATTTTACTCTACCAATTACAATGATGATTTCATCACAGATGGTATGGACGGAGCCACAGTGGAAGTAAGAGCTTATGGCGATAATGATACATTTGGGTATTGGTCAGATGATACTACTATTAATAGATTTTAGTTTTGAAAAAAAATATGTCCGAAAAAGGCTTATGACGTTTAAACTGCTGCTGAAATGACCCCTGCAACATGGGATATAAACTGTTGACCGTTCCCGGTGACACCGGATATAAAAACGTGACGGAGAAAGGAAGAAGAACATGGAATTTTTAAAAGCATTTTTTGGTGATAAGGCTATCACCTATGATGAACTGGTGCAGGCAATCAATGCCTATAACTGTGATGAAAAGAACAAAGAGAAGCTGATCAAGATGGTCAACCTTACTGATGGTGGCTATGTGTCCAAGGACAAATACATCAACCTTGAAACTGACCTTTCCGGTAAGACTACAGAACTGACCAAGGCAAACAACCTGATTGAAGAACTGAAAAAGTCAGCCGGGAAAGACGAAGAAACACAGCAGAAAATCACTGCATATGAAACAGAGATTACAAACCTTAAGAAAGAGAATGCAGAACTGAAAACAGAAAATGCATTGAAATTTGCGTTGGTTGCAGCAGGTGCGGTTGATGTTGATTATCTTGTATTCAAGGCAAAGGAAAAAGGTGAAATCAAACTTGGTGATGATGGAAAAATCAAAGGTGAAGATGATCTGATTTCAGGTCTTAAAACACAGCATCCAACCATGTTTGAAGCATCCAATAGCAATCAGCAGCAAAGTGGTAACAGAAAGATTCTTGAAAACAACCTGCCGGGTGGTGATAAAGACAAGACAGTTACCAAAGAACAGTTCCTTAAGATGGGTTACAACGAAAGAATGAAACTCAAAGAGGAAAACCCGGAGCTATTCAAACAATTAAATGTACACTAAGAAAGGTTAAAATGGTGAAAAATTATGCCAAGAACAGGAAATTTTGGCGGTTTTGCTTTTGATGAGGAAGTATTTACCGGAATGATGCAGGAAGCCGACTATTGGACTACACCAATTATTGCTTCCGGTATCGTGCAGCAGGACAGTTCTATTATGGACTTAATCGGTGAGCATGGAAACGTGGCAACAATTCCAATTTATAAACCGATTGACGCAAATGAGAGCGGTATGGAAGCACTGAACAACGATGGTGAAACAAACAACACACCTGTTGAAATCAGCGGTGACAAACAGACTTGTATGCTTATTCAGAGAATGAAAGCATTCAAGGCTAAAGACTTCACAAAGGAATTAACTGGTGCTGACCCTATGACACTGATCAGAAATAAGATTGCAGGCTATTATGGTCAGGTTTGGGAAAAAGAACTGATGAACATTGCACAGGCAGTATTAGCAGTTGCAGCACTTAGTGATCATGTACTTGATCTTACTAAAAATACTAAGACAAACATTGAAGCAGGTACAATTTACGATGCAGAACAGGCAGCACTTGGTGATATGGCAGGTGGTCTTGGTCTGATGGTTATGCATTCCATGATCTTCAAAGAGTACAAGAAGATGGAAATGGTTGATTATGACAAGTATGTTGTCAATGGTGTGATTCAGAAAGAAATTACATTGCCAACTATCGCAGGTAAACACGTACTTGTAACTGATAGATTTACAGCTACAGGAGCAGGTGCAGATGCGGTTTACAACACATATCTGTTTGGCGAAGGTGCATTTTTATCTTGCGATAAGAACAACTATGAGAATCAGTATACAACCAACTATGACCCGGAAGCATCCGCAGGTATTGATAAGTTCTATACTAAGCAGGGTAAGGTACTGCATCCGAACGGTCTTTCTTTAGCAGTCGATCAGATTGCAAAAGAATCACCGACTTATGCAGAGCTTGGTAAGTCTGCAAACTACAGCCTTAAGTTCAATACAAAGAATGTTAAGATGGGGCTTATCAAGTCTAAGGTTGGTGCACCGGTTGTATAAGAAAGGGTGATCTGATGATATTAGCAGTTGATGAAGTAATGAAATTACCTGAATTTGCTGTGCAAAACGAAAAGGTAATTGAAGAAAAACTGAACGCTGCTGAATTTATGATCAGAGCATACACTAATAACAATTTTCAGAATCGGTTTGTTCGATTTACTGCCGATAGTTCGGGTAACAGACTGCTTGGAACGTCAGATTTTTTGAAAGTAGGTGATACAGTTCAGATTTCACAGTCAATGGTGAATGATGGACTGTATACCGTTACTGAAATTGGTGATGATTTCATCAGAGTTAATCAGGAATTGTACAAAAGTACAAACCTGATCACTAAAGTGGAATATCCGGCTGATGTTCGTGCAGGTGTACTTGAATTACTCAAGTGGGACGTTAAGAACAGACCGAAAACCGGGGTCAAATCTGAAACGCTGTCAAGATACAGTGTGACTTACTTTGATCAGGACGCTAACAATCAGGTTATGGGCTATCCTGTTGCCCTACTTGGATTCTTAAAGCCTTATATAAAGGCTAGATTCTGATTATATGAGTGTTGGCGGTAACATTCAAGCATTGTTACAGGTAAAAAAGAACGGTGCTAAAAATGCCATAGGTGAGCGTGTAAACACATGGGTTGATTGTACATCAATCTTAGGTTGGTTGGACTTATCAACAGGTGATTCAAAGCATACAACTTTTTATGCCAAGGTTCAGGAAAGTACACACATTTTCTTGTGTGACTTTACCAATCTGAAAAACCTGTCAACTGATTGGGTTTGGAATCCATTCAGTTTTCTGACAGGTGTGATCAGTAAGACGGATGAACAGGAAACCGTTGATGTGACAAGTGACAATGCAAGAATGATGGTGAATGGTGAAGTGTATGAAATCCTTCTGATTGATGACCCTATGAATATGCACGATCATTTAGAAATCTATTTAAGATTTATAGGGGGTCAGTAGTATGTCAGTTGAATTTACAGATAACACAGCGAAAATTAAAGCTGCATTATCGGAAGGGGTTATTGGATTCCTTCACGAAGCAGGTGGCGAAATACAGGCACAGACCCAAAGAAACAGCCGGGTTGATACCGGACAAACAAAGGGGTCTTACAAATATATGGTTGATGAAGGAAAAGATGAATCAACTGTTGCTGTAGGTTCAGACCTTGAAAATGCGATCTGGGAAGAATTTGGTACTGGTGAATATGCACTGCATGGTGATGGAAGAAAAGGCGGTTGGATTTATAAGAGTAAGAAAGACGGTAAATTTTACCATACTTACGGAAAAACGCCACGACAACCACTCACGAAAGCATTTCAGAGTGTAGCCCCAAAGATAAAGAAACAGCTTGTAAATGTCATTAAACAGAATTTAGGGGGTTAATTATGGTTGATATGCTTGGTTTTATTTCTGATCAGCTTGATCAACTTGGTATTCCCTATGAATTTGGTGAATGGACAGGTGAAATTAGCTATCCTTACTTTGTCGGTTCGTTCAATGAAATTGAACACAGATTAGAGGACGGATATACAGGCGGTGTGTTTACACTTGACGGTTGGTCAAGGGGGTCAAAGTTACCGCTTGCAGAAATAAACGATAAAATAAAAACAGTATTTGAAGATTTAAGGGCAGTTCAGGAAGGAACTGCTTTTTTTATTACCTATTGGAACGGTTTAATGATTCCAACAGGTGAAGAAGATCTTTTTAGAATTACGATAACACTTAACACAAATGAGTGGAAAGGAGCATAAAAGAATGGGCTTAAAAAAGCATGGTATTACATCTGAAACTATCAAGAATATGATCTTGGGTGCAGGTGTCATTTACAAAAATCTTAAGTATGAAAAATCAACCAATGGTTGGACTGGTACACCACTTGGTGCAACTTCTGGTGGTCTTAAGTTCAACTATGAGGCACAGTGGCTTGATGTTGAGGTGGACGGTGCAACGGTGCTGATCAAAGGTGTCAGCAAACAGAAGGTTGGTGAATCTGCCACACTTGAAGGTCAGATGACAGAACTTACAGAAGATATCCTTGTAAGTGCATTACACCTTGTAAAATCCACTTCCGAAGATACAACCTATGTCAAATATGTATCTAAGGAAAACATCACAGAAGCAGATTATCTTGAAAATGTTGCATACGTTGGAACACTTTCAAGCGGTAAAAATGTAATCATTATTTTACCGAACGCACTCTGTACAGAAGCGTTTGAGTTAGAAACAAAGAATGCTGAACAGACAACATTTGCTGTCAAGTTTGAGTGTACAGCAGACCTTGAAAATGACAGCTTAAACAAGTTGGATATTGCAATTTATTACCCAACTTCTGTTGTGTAGGGGGGGTGTGAATTATGAGAGTAGTTGTAGTTAGAGAATACACAGACAAGTACACAGGTGAAGGTCATGTAATTGGTGAAAAACTGGATATGACAGAAGAAAGATTTGCAGAAATTCAGGACAAAGGAATGTTTGTGGTTGATATTTCTGATGAAGTAGTGCAGCAGGAAACACCTGCTGTATCTGCTGAACAGGTAGAAGATCAGGAACAGGAAACATCGAGTAAACAGACTGAACCTGTTGAACATGAAGAAACGCCTGTACCAAAACAGGATAAACCTGCAAATGGTGGTAGAAGAAACAGATCGAAAAAAGAAAGTGAGAATAAATAACTATGGCAGATTTCAGATTTAAGGATTTAACAGTTGATAACGCATTTGACTTTTGTGAGGTTCTTGCAGTTATCGGAGTAGAACAGGTTATTGGTGCATTTGACAAAGACGAGATTCAGCAATTGCAGGAATCCGGTACAGATATGAAAGAAGTTGGTATTGTCATTGCTATGAAAGTATGTGGCATTCTGATCAAGAACATTTCCAAAGCAAGAAATGAAACCTGTAAGTTTTTTGCTAACTGTATGGAGTGGGACAACGGTACAGCGGTTACTGCTGATGATGTAAAGAAATTCAAGCTGAAACAGTTTGTTGTTATGGTAAAAGATTTTGCTAAGAAAGATGATCTTATGGATTTTTTCGAGGGTGTTGCCGAATTAGTGGGTACGGAACAGAACGATTCGATGAGTGCTGCAACCGTAGATATGGTAACCCCTACAGCTATTTAGATAAAGCAATCAGCCGGGGGAAATTAGACGCTACTGTTAGAACAGTTCTGAAACAGGACAACGAAGATAAACAGTGGGATTTATACTGTGCAATCACGGCAAACCCACTTGCTGACGACGTTGGAAGTTTTGAAGAATTTAAACAGCAGTTTATGAGTACAGCACCGAAAGGTGGAAACGCTGAACAAACTGAACCAACAATGAACAATGCACAGATTAAGTTACAGGTGGAAAAAGCAAATAAAATTCTGAATGGATTCGTGCCACCATTGAAAGGAGGGGGATAATCGTTGGATATTTTCTCGTTGGTCGGAAAAATAACGATCAGTTACGCTGATGCTGTGAACAACATTGAAAAGGTTTCAAAGTCTGCAAAGGACACAGCTGATAACCTTGGCAAGGTTGATAAATCTGCTGAAAAATCGGAAAAATCAACTAAAGAGCTAGGAAAAAGCACAGCAGACACTGGAAATAAAGTACAGCAGAGTGGAAAGAGTTATGAAAATTGGAGACGTGTAATCTCTAGTACTAATTACGTTGTTGATAAAGCCGGAGAAAAGTGTGGAAAAATTGGTGAGAAGATTTTAGAAAGTGGAAATGAAACAGAAAAATCCGGTTCTAAAATTATTTCTATTTTCAAAAAAATTAGTTCTACAATAGTATCCTCTTTTAAGCACGAGACAATAGAGAAAGTTGGAACATCACTTAAGGGACTTAGTGAGACTGTCACTAAGCAGGAAACGCAATTAGATGCGTTAAAAAAGAAATACCAAGATTTATACCTTTCACAAGGTAAGAATTCAGACGAAGCAAAAGCATGCGCTAAGGAAATTGAAAAATTATCTACTGAATTACAAGATAATAAAGAAAAGTTATCTACGGCAAGTGATGCAGCGGATAAGTTCGATAAATCAATGCAGGATGTAGAAGAATCTACAGAAAAGGCAAACGATGGTTTTACTATATGGAAGGGTACACTTGCAAACTTAGCATCTACAGCTATTACTAAGGTCATATCAGGGTGTACACAGTTAGCTGAAAAAATAACAGATGTGACAAAATCAGCGGTTAGTCACTATGCTGAATATGAACAGTTAGTTGGCGGTGTTGAAACATTATTCAAAGACAGTTCCGGTAAACTGATCGGATATGCTGAAAAGGCATATAAGACAGCCGGGATGAGTTCAAATCAGTACATGGACACAGCAACGTCATTTGCTGCATCACTGATTCAGGGTCTTGGCGGTGATACTGCAAAAGCGGTTGAACTGACCAACCTTGCTATCACTGATATGTCAGATAACGCTAACAAGATGGGTACTGACATAGGTTCTATACAGGACGCTTATCAGGGTTTTGCAAAGCAAAATTACACGATGTTGGATAACCTGAAACTTGGTTATGGTGGTACACAGTCTGAAATGATCAGATTGATAAATGATTCAGGTGTACTTGGTGAAAAGATTGAAAGTTTGGATAACGTAACGTTTGACCAAATGATTGAAGCTATTCACAAGATTCAGGATAACTTAGGTGTGACCGGAACAACAGCAGCTGAAGCGGGTACTACAATATCAGGTTCGTGGAGTTCAGTACAGGCATTGTTTGAAAATATCCTTACAAAAGTAGGTTCAAAACTTGCACCTACTGTTATGGGATTTTTACAGCAGCTGTCGGATTGGATGGAAACTGTTGATTGGGATGCGTTTGCAACGTCTGTCGGTGATGCCCTGCAAAGGGTATTTGACTGGATTCAAAAAATTGATTTTACAACGTTCTTTGAAAAAGGAATGGACGGTGTTGAAAACTTCCTTGAAAAACTAGGCGGTCTTATTGAAGATGTGCCTAAGATCATCCAAACGTTCAAGGATTGGTCACCACTGATAGCCGGAGTTGCTGCCGGGTTCGTAACCTTAAAGGTTGCAATGGCAATATCATCATTGATTAGTGCAGTGAGTACAGCAATCGGAATTTTAACAGGTGTGGAAGAAACTGCAACAGTAGCACAAACCGGATTGAATACAGCCATGCTTGCAAATCCTGCTGTATTTATTATATCAATTATAGCCGGGCTTGTGGTTGCCTTGATTACATTGTGGAACACCAATGATGGATTCAGAGAAGCAGTTACAGCTGCATGGGATTCAATCAAAAGTGTATGGGATTCAGTAAAAGAAGCGTTTGCGAATTTTGTTGCAGCTATTGGTGAGAAAATCGAAGTCGTTAAAGAGTTCTTTGGAAACTTGAAAGACGCTGCATCAGAGAAGTTTTCGGCAATGAAAGAAGTTGTTTCAGAGAAGTTTTCACAGATCAAGGGAACGATGGGTACTATAATGCAGGCCGCAAAAGATACGGTGTCTGAAAAACTACAAAACATGAAAACTGCATATGCTGAACATGGCGGTGGAATCAATGGAATTGCAGCAGCAGCAATGGAAGGTGTAAAAGGGTATTACTCAGCCGGGTACACATTCATTGACAATTTGACCGGCGGTAAACTTTCAGCAGTAGCCGATAAGTTCAAGTCAAAAATGTCAGAAGCAAAACAGGCAGTTTTAAACAAAGTATCAGAGATTAAAAATTCATTTTCAAGTGGTCTTGGTAATGCCTATTCGACAGTTACCAATATACTTGGAAATATTAAGAATAAGTTCAGCAGTATCCTTGAAGGTGCAAAGAACATTGTAAGTAACGCTATAAACAGAATTAAAAGTTTCTTCAATTTTTCGTGGTCATTGCCAAAACTCAAATTACCACATATTTCAATCAGCGGTTCTTTCAGCCTGACACCACCAAGTGTACCGCACTTTGGTATTGAATGGTACAAGAAAGCAATGGACGATGGTATGATCATGAATCAGCCTACTATTTTCGGTTATAATGCCAAGTCAAATCAGTTCTTGGCAGGTGGTGAAGCCGGAAGTGAAACGGTTGTCGGAACACAGAGCCTTATGGATATGATCAACTCCGCAGTTCAGGATTCAGATAATGATTTAGAATCAGCGGAAGTATTAAAGATGATATATGCATGGATGAAGAACGGTGGATTAAGAGAACTTATGATTGACGTGTTAACAAATTATGTTGAATTTGATGTGGAAGGGCGTGAAGTTGCGAGGTTGGTGAGAAAATATGCTTAATAAAGCCACTTACACAAATCACCTGAACCAGACTATAGAGTTTGGTTCAGGTGGAATTTTCTTGAATGACAGTGAGTTCTATGACTATGAGTGGTTATATGATAGTGATTATGATGAAATTACAAATTTCCATAAAGGTGTCACAAAGAAAAATGCCACAATTATTATTGCGGCAAACGAAGAAGAAGGTTTGAACATAAGAAACCGTATATATGAGGTCTTTGAGCGTGATATTCTCGCAGAAACACCGGGGAAACTGGAAATAAACGGATATTATACATCCTGTTATTTCAATGCGTCCAAGAAATCTAACTATTATTATTGCAATGGATATATGGTTCTTACGGTGAATATTATTTCTGATTCGTCGGACTGGATTACAGAAAAAGAATTCATGTTTTTGAAGAATGATGCAACACAGGATGACAAGAAAAAAGAGTACGAATATTCTTATCCATATACCTATTCTTCTTATGTGCAGAGCAGCAGCGTTGTTAATCCGTTTTTTGTGGAAAGCGATTTTCGATTAAGAATTTACGGTGATGTGACAAACCCTTCTATTACAATCGGCAGTCATGTGTATCAAATAAATACATCAATAGAGAAAGGGCAGAGAGTTGAAATTGATTCCAATAAAAGGACAATTAAACTGATAAAACAGAATGGAAGCATAGAAAATCGTTTTTGGGAAGCAGATAAAAAATCATATATTTTTGAAAAAATTCCTACAGGTGAAAATGCCGTGCAATATGACGGTACTTTTGGATTTGATTTAATACTTTTGGATAGAAGGAGTGAACCGGGATGGTAATATATACAGATTCAAGCGGATTACCGCAAGGTGAGCTACATAAGTATTCAATAGATTTGGATATTGGAAAAGATAATGATTTTCAGATCGGTATGAATTTAAAGAATCATTGCATGTCTCACGGCAGTATATGGTATGTAGAAAATACAGAATACGGTGGTATTGTCGATGATGTGAAAATAGATACCAAGAAGAACAAGGTCTATTATTCTGGTCGTGCTTTCAGGGGGATACTCGAAAAGAAAATCATTGAGCCTGAGAGTGGTCAGGACTATTATATAGTATCCGGTGATGCGAATAGAATACTGGAACAACTTATAGAAAAGGTCGGATTATCTGACCTTTTTATTGTGCCTGCAGATGATGCAGGTATAAAAATATCAAGTAACCAATTTGAACGGTATACAGACATGTATGCGGGTATCAAAAAGATGTTATCAAATGTCGATGCCAAGCTTGTGTGTACGGTTACTAGAGATGCGAAAGTACAAATTAGTGCTACCAAAATAGAGGATCTATCCGAAAAATATGAATACTCTGATGATTATGGTATGCAAGTTATTTTCGAGCAGAATCGAGGTGGTGTAAATCATCTGATCTGTCTCGGCGGTGGAGAGCTTGCGGAACGTACCGTGATACATCTATACGCAGATAGTTCTGGTAACATAGTTGATGCCCCATATTATAAAGGAGTATCTGAAATAACAGAAATTTATGAATATGGAAATATAGAATCCGATGAAGAACTCAGAAAACAAGGTATTCAAAAACTGAATGAATTGAAAAATAGCGATTCTCTTACAGCGCAATTTGACAGACTAGATGTTGACATAGGAGATATTGTCGGTGGAAAAAACAGACAGACAGGCGTGGCGATGAAGGAAATCATAAATAGTGAAATTGTAAAAATTGAAAACGATAGATATACAGTAACGTATAAGGTTGGTGATTAAGATGGCAATTAATTTGAATACAGGAAACGGTATTGAGGTTTCGGCTGCAGCTGATGGATCGTTATACAGAGATATATTCGGCAGCGATTTTTACGTGCTTGAAGCAGGGAATCAATTTAAAGCGGAAATTGTATCAAGTACATCGATAAGAATAGCAGATGGCGATGCATTACTACAGGGGAGACACGTCTGGACAAAAGTGAATGACAGTACAACTTTAAATTTTGAACCAGCAGGACAAGGGAAAAAGCGTACCGATCACGTATTTATAAAATATACAAATGATTCTGGTGTGGAAAAAGTAGAATTTGAAATTATAAAAGGGAAGACGGTAGCTCTTGGCGAAAATTACAACGACGAAATTCGGTGGACAAATGACTCTATATACTATGGTGGAAAACAATATAAAGGACATCTGTTATTTGTGCACATAAATGGACTAAGTATAGAAGAAGTCATACGGGGTACATCTATTCAACCAAGTATAGATACGATATTGGATAGAATAAAAAACGTAGAAAAAAGCCTGAATAATTTGAATGCAAAAATGAATTTTCGATGCGTAACAAAATGTGGAACTATTGTCGTCAAAATTCCAACAAACTCAAACAGTGTAGAGGTTTTTTCGGATTCTGATATAAATAATCTTCTTGGAATTACGGGTGCTTCTAATGCAAATACAGCAGTAAGTTTTGCAAACGGTGACGGTCAGATGACACTGCATCTTGATGGAGCTACATATCTGAATGGATCATGGTATGCGACTTTTAACGGACTTACAACGAAAGAAACCATGTGTCGTGTAAATTACATTATCGCTTACGGCGGGACATCCAATGCTGGTGGAACAGTTGTTACACAGTCAAAAACAATTTCACCTACTGTGAATGAACAGGTAATAAGACCAGATGACGGATATGATGCATTGTCAGAGGTAATTGTTAAAGAAATCCCTTATAAAGAAACCACAGAATCTGGATCAACAACGGTACAGATCGGTTAGGAGGTAGCTATGGGAGTTAGTAAAATAAATTACGGACCAAGAACAGTAATGGACTTGTCAAAAGATACCGTAACTGCAAGTAAGTTGTTAAAAGGTGTAACAGCGCACGATAAGAACGGCGATCAGATTACAGGCACTTACGAAGCGGGCACTTCTGGCGGTGGCACAGATACATCTGACGCAACAGCGGTAGCAAGTAATATTCTGGAAGAAAAGACCGCTTATATAGCATCTGGAAAAATAACCGGAACGATGACGAACAGAGGCGCTACAGCTGGCACGATATCTAAGAAGACCGGGGCGTATATAATTCCGGAAGGCTACCATAACGGTGATGGATCCGTAACAATTGCAGAAGCAGAAAGAGACAAGATTATTCCTGGCAACATTAAGAGCGGTATAAGCATCCTTGGTGTATCTGGAACGTATACTGGCGATGGAACAGGTGGCACAGAGGTAGATAAAACTGGAAAAGGCGAATATGTCTGGGCAAAGTACACGGAATTGATTGGATGGGTAAAAACATCTGAAGATGTTGGAAAAGATAGACCATCCGGATATTCCACAACGGAATACACGGGAGCAACAATTACAGAAGACGGATATTATAAATTAGATAATAGCATTGGAATAAATAAATATTATCTTCCGACAGGGGCAACAAACGGAAAAACAAAGAGCGTGTTGTACAGGCCGTATGGATACAGAACAGATTATTACGTATTAACATTATCCGACGAAAAGGGGGCAACTGGTAAGAAAGGGACAGATCTACTTGGTTACATATCCAGTGATTCTTCCGACTCCTATCCGAATGCTGGTGTACAGGATGGCGTGTATTACCTTGCAGTATCTGCGCCGGACGTTAATGCGATTGCGAGTAAGATGTTAGAGAACACCGTGGCTTGCGGTCCCGATGGAAAAGTAACGGGAACGATTAAGAGATTGACAGCACAGACCATAACACCGGGAACGGAAGACCAGAACATAGACGCTGGTGTATATCTGTCTGGGAAGCAGACTATTAAAGGTGATGCAAATCTATTAGCTGAAAATATTAAAGAGGGTGTAGAACTTTTTGGAATCACAGGAACATATACAGGAGGTGATACAGTGAATCCGTATAAAGGAAAAACGATCGTAGGATTCGGCGACAGTGTATTTGCTGGCTGGGGATGGAAAGAGGGAACAGGAATCATCCAGCCATTAAAAGAAAAATATCCAGATGCTACGTGGATTAATAAAGCTGAGTCGGGAGCTAATATGGCTGTGACATCCAGTCCAGCACATACACCGATCGTTAACCAGATTACAACCTATACAGGTGCTGCGGATGCGATTATTTTTGATGGCGGCGTAAATGACATTAATAATAGCATTCCAATCGGCTCAATCGAATCCGGATACGATGCTTCGTACAACACTGGAACGTTTTGTGGAGCAATGGAAAGTGCATTGCAATATATCATGGATAGGTATCCATTAGCCGTAAAATTGTACATTATTCCACACAGTTTCGCCAAAGACAATTCTTATGTAGACAGTATCTACTCAAAAGCGATTGAAATCTGTGAAAAATGGAATATGCCATACTTAGATATGCGTGTCTATTCTCAGATTGCCATGACGTCTGCAAATAAAGACAAATACACCTATAACCCAAATAGCAAGAAAGGTGGTGGTGTACACCCAAATGAGACATGGTATCGTACATTCTACTCGCCGGTAGTCGACCAGGCACTACAGAATCAGGGTATCGGCTCTATTACAGCATCTGAAGCACCAGAGGTCGTTGCGGTCACAGGTGTTAAGCTCGACCAGACGACATTAACACTGGATGCCGGGGATTCCGCACAGCTGACAGCTACGGTGTCACCGGGCAATGCAACCAATAAGAGTGTTACTTGGAGTGCTAATAACAGCAATGTATCTGTATCTGGTGGCAAGGTGACTGCCAAGACAGCTGGTTCCGCAGTCGTAACCGTAACAACCGCAGACGGTGGATACACAGCACAGTGTAACGTTACAGTTAACGAGAGCACAGCGACAGATCACACAGAGCTTGCAAGCCTGAGCTTGGATGGTAATTGTTATTTTGACACGGAAATTTTACCAGATCAGGACACCAACACAAAAGCGAAATGGAATTTGCAGAGTGGAACTACATACATTGCTGGGGCACGTGACGATAACTATAAGTTTGGCTATACCTGCACAGATAATTTCTATGCAGTTCGTGGAACAGTAAATAGTTCGGCAAAATCGGCAAACTATTGGAACGGAGACTGGATTATTAACCAGACGGGCGTAAGCTATCAATTTGGGGATACAACTGTAGCCACAGATGCGATAGATTCGTTCACACTTACAAGCCCGTATTATCTGGGTAATATGTCCAAGAACGGAGCACCAGCTGGAACGGGTGTGACAGGCAAGATCTACTATGCACAGATCTATTCCGGGGATACGTTACAGGCAGATATGATTCCGGTTAAAAAGTCTGACGGTACATTATGCTTATACGATAAGGTGCGCAAGAAATACATCTATAATGCCGGAACAGGAACATTAAAGGAGGGATAATGCAAGGAAAGCACATGGAAATCAGAGCAAGACCTTAACCAGGTCTTATTTTATTACGCATTTTTGGAAGAAAGGAAAGCACATGGCAACAATTATCTCAGCCTGTATATCCGCAGGAGTTACTCTTGTGGTGTGTTTGATTCAGCAAGAGAAGACAAGATCTCTTATGGAGTATAAGCTGGACGAACTCACAAAAAGAGTTGATAAGCATAACAATACAATAGAACGTACTTACCACCTGGAAGAACAGATGGCATTACAGGAAGAAAAAATGAAGGTAGCAAATCATAGAATTTCAGATTTAGAAGAGAGGGTGAATTAAATGAAAGATTGGAAAAATTGGGCGAAATGTGCCGGGATCAGGGCAATTAAAACTGTAGCGCAGACTGCAGTAGCAACGATCGGAACAGCCACAGCACTCGGTCAGGTAGACGCAAAGCTGGTAGTATCAGCATCAGTACTGGCCGGAATCCTGTCATTATTAACCAGCATTGCCGGATTACCGGAATGTAACGCAGAGGGCGAATAATCGTCCTCTAACATATTATATAGCGTGTGCGACGTCGCACAGAAAGGAGCAATTATGGCACATTTATTTTTAATAGCCGGACACGGAGCCGGTGACAGTGGAGCTGTTGGATATGGTTACACAGAAGCAGAGAGAGTCCGGGCACTCGCAAGACGAATTGTAGCGTATGGAGGAAGTAATGTTACTCTTGGAGATACGAGCAGAAATTGGTATGCAGACAGAGGAATCACGTCACTCAACATCCCGAAGGACTGGCAGATTTTAGAACTGCACATGGACAGCGGATCAGCATCGGCGAAGGGTGGTCATGTAATTATTAAGCAAGGATATAACCCAGATCAGTATGATACTGCGCTTGCCAATTTCATTGGCTCATTCTTCCCGGGACGCGCAAACAAGATCGTAGGACGTGCAAATCTTGCTAATGTAAACAGATCAGCAACGAAAGGATATAGCTACAGATTATTAGAAAATGGGTTTATATCCAATAAAGACGATCTTACAAAATTCAACAACCAGATTGACGATCTTGCAAGAGGAATCCTTAATGCATTCGGCATCGCTACGGCATCTCCGGCAAAAGAGGATTCTGACGGTGAGGTAACATCTGGTGGAACATCTCAGGACTCCGTACAGCATTACGGTAAGGTATCTTACCAGTCACATATCCGTGACATCGGCTGGGCGTGCTGGCAGTCTGATGGTCGTATGTCAGGAACGACAGGACAGAACCGGAGAATCGAAGCGTTCCGACTTATTCCTGTCGGAGAAACAGACGTAGTAGTGCATATCAAGGATGTAGGCGACAAAGAGTTTAAAAACATTAACAAAGACACAATCCTTGGCACTACAGGACAGAACAAACGTATCGAAGCAATCAAGGTTACCGGCAAGGATACGCCGTACATCTACAGAGTCCACCAGAAAAACATCGGATGGACGGATTGGACATTCAACGGAAACTGGGCTGGAACAAAAGGAAAAGGATTGCAAATTGAAGCGATCGAGATCATGGCTGCTAAATTCCTTGCTACTCCATTTGTACAAAACAAAGGTTGGTTACAAGAATCTGTATGCAACAACGTTATCGGAATAACAGGACATAATTTACGTTTAGAAGCGTTTAAAATCAATCCTTTAGGCATGGGTATTGGTGTTAAAGCACATATACAGGATAAAGGTTGGGTTGATTATGGAACGATAAACAAAGATACTGTTATCGGCACAACAAATGAGAGTAAACGTATAGAATGTTTATGTTTCAAGGGTGACTTTGAATATCGAGTACATATTCAGAACAGTGGTTGGACTGATTGGACAAAAGCTGATGGAGTAGCAACACTCGGAACTGTAGGACAGGCATTAAGAATTGAAGCTATTCAGTTTAGATAAACGGATAGTTGAGAAGCTATTGCAAAAGAAGTCATTCGGGGTGACTGGGGGAATGGTCAGGAACGAACTGACCGCCTGAAGGCTGCGGGTTATAGTCCTACAGCTGTACAGAAAAGGGTCAACGAATTAGTATAACAGATGGTTCAGTGGTGGCATTGCCACCGACTTGCCACCATTGCAGACATACAACACAAGAACGTACAAGGCGGTAAAGTCTGAACTATTAAAAAATACTTGATTTTATAGGCTATTTGAGAATGTACAAAGCCGTACAAGGATTTAAAAACAGAACACTTAACAAACTTATCATGTGGAGACGGTAGTACTGCTTTCCCACAAAAAGCCAGACGGACATATCAACGTAAAAGTTGAGTTTGGTGAGGGTGAGGGAAAAGTTCCGCTTGATAATATCGCTAAAAGAGCCGAAAACTATAAGCCCAAAGAACGAGTGACCTACAAAATGATAAAGGAGTACATAGAAGCTAAATACGGCTTCAAGGTACATACCGCATATATCGCAGAGGTAAAGAGAGATTTAGGCTTGCCAATGTACGATGCTCCTAATGCGGTAGAGGAATTGAAACAGCCGAGGAAGCATCCGACAGCAGAGAAAGTGGAAGCCATAAAGGATGCGTTGAAGCATTTTGAGGTTATCTGATTAATAGATATGCTGTGTTTCAGGAGGTACAATCTGATGCTGAATATTGATGAAAATCAATTAAAATTATTGTTAGAGAAGAAACGAAAAATGCTTGAACAGAAAAAATATGATGGAATAGGAGAGAGTATTTCTAGTATATCTCTAATGATTACTTTAGTACTTTCAGATTTTAGTCAATTAACAATTATAAAGCCGTTATATTTTAAAATTATTGCATGGGGTATTTCGATTGTTATATTGACATATGGAATTTATACATTTATAAAGAGTATAAAAATCTATTCTGTAGATCAACTGTATAGTGAAATAGCGGATATTGATCCAAAGATAGAGCATCCATTTAATATTGTTGTGATAAGAGATAGCCGTGAAAATGGAAAGTATTTGGTGTTTAAAAGTAAAAGATGGAACTGTTGGCTATTCCCAAACTATCATTGTTTAAATGCGATTTTTAGTAAAGCGAAAGAATTGAAATATATAACGGAGTGCATAAAAAGAGATTTAAAAATATCAGAAGAAATAGAGTTTAAGTATATAGGAAATAATATAAGTGAGAAATATTCTGTGGGAGATAAAGTGAGAAAAAAATATAATTTTCATTACTTTCAAGCAACGAATATTGCGATTGATTTTAATAATAAACGAACATTTCATTGTAATGGGAAAAAGTATTGTTGGAAGACTTTGGATCAAATGTATTCTGATAAAAATATTATAAAAAAGAATAAGGATGTATTGGATTATGTTCGGCGGATGTGTGACATTAGTTAAGTTCTATGATTTATGTTTATTAAAAGCTAAATTTGGCTTCAAGGTACATATTACATAAACAGCAGAGGTAAAGAGAGGATTGGGGATGCCGATGTATGATGCACCTAATGCGGTAGAAGAATTGGCACAGTCGAGAAAGCATCCGACGGTGGAGAAGGTAGAAGCGAAAAAGGATGCATTGAAATTTTTTGATATAGCGATTAATTGTAATTAACAGTTAAATTATATATTGGATGCTTCTTTAGAATTCAAAAATTTAGAGATAAATATTTGGAAAATAATAATTATTGAATTTGATGAATGGTAAACACATTTTAAAGGATGAGAGATGAATAAATCAATTTTTACTGAACTGGAGCATTATGGTGAAATATTAGAGAAACACTTTCATGATATGATGGATGTGGAATTTACGGTTGAAAATGGAAAATTGTATATTTTGTCTGCACGCATTGGTAAACGATCAAAGTTAGCAAATTTAAAGATTGTTATGAGTATGTTTTGTGAAGGCAAAATGAGCGTGGAAGATGTCATAAAAAAGATACCATATCAGCAGATAGAAGATTTATTAGATGAAGAAAAATTAGTTAATGCCGATGAGTTAGAATTCTTAGGAAAAGGCTTGCCTGTGAGTGGAGGGGTAGGAACTGCTACGATTTGTTTTTCAATCGATGAAGCAGAATACTTGATAAGGAAAAAAGAACAGTTTATTTTTTGTCAAATGGAACTTTCAACGGAAACGATTGAGTTAGTAAGTTCAAAATATTGTAGAGGGGTTATTACTGCTCGAGGTGGAATGACTTCCCACGCGGCAGTAGTATGTAGAGGTATTAATAAACCATGTGTGGCTGGGTTTGGTGATTTTAATAAAATGGGAGATGCTATTCATGCATCGGGCAATAGCGTAACAATTGATGGAAATAATGGAAATGTTTATGCGGGATTAGGAAAAATTGAAAAGAATACTTCGAGTGTGGAAGAAATAAAACTTCTATATGAATTGCTTCTAGTCGTTATAAAAAATAATATTATAACAACTGAAACAGTTCCTTTGATTTGGCGCTTGTGGGATGTGATTGTTTTGCATAAACGTTATAGAGGAAATGATAATGCAAAGCAGATTGTGATTAAAAAAGACTATGAATATATAAGTTTTGAACCACCATTAAGGAATGAAATGGAAAAGATATTTTCAAAACTTCAATGTGTTAATAATGCTAATTTAATGATTG